>Kenny_p2__coassemble_582_pt1 | contig 63410 bp, 49 predicted proteins | sample Kenny_p2__metabat2_high_PE_041 | metagenome-assembled genome bin Kenny_p2
TTTGCAGTTTTATGATATTCTGTGAAAGTATAAGTTCGAGAGCCTGTCTCTCCGCTTAAAAAGGTGTAAATCAAGCAGTTGCAAGATTTACACCTTTTTTTTATACCCTTTAAAAGAAATTAGTCTAACTTTACAACGAAAAACATCAACTTAAAACCATTGATAAATTATGTTATTTGTTATCATTTCACTATGTTTGATACCCATCGCTTGTATGATAAAAAATAAGAAATTGAAATATACTCTATTTGTATGTTCTATTCTTATTTCTATACTAAGTATGTTTTTAGAAAGATAATGAGCTTATATAAGAAATATTCAGTTAATATTCCTAAAAAAACGGTACCTATTTTTTGATTACTATTGCCCATCTCTGTCCCCTAAGTACCGAACATTTTGCTGATTCCGACAAAAACAGGCGAAAACATTTTGCTGATTCCGACATACGATGTTTTCTTATACTATATAAAGAAGGAATTTTCGACGTAAAAACCCAATCTTGCACTACTCACTAATTCTTCACTTCATGATACCATTATCCGTATCGCGAAGATGTATCTTCTTTTCTGCAGACTTATACTTGCTGCCTCGGCTCAAACGCCAAGAGAGGGTCAGTGACAGTTGGTTGCCCCGATCCTTAGAGTAGCCCACTGTATGCTTGTAGAGATTACGGTTCAGCAGTTCGTTCTCGTACGACTTATAACTGCCAGCAAAGGGATTGGACCATGACAAGGAAAATTGCCAGTCCTTCCAACTGTATGATGCCCTCAGAAGCGAATAAGCTCCGTTGAAGCCTTTCGATTCTCCTTCCAGAAACCGATAGCCGTTGTCAATATATCCTTGCAGTGTAAAGTGGCCGAGGTAAGCCGTGATGCTGCCCATATAGAACCAGGCGGTATAGAAGTGGCTATAATCATGGCCGTAATTAAAACATCTCAGCATTCCCCCATTGGCAGCAATCTGAAGTTTTTCGGGCAAGAGCCAATAGCCAACGTATGCCATGACATTCAAGGCATCTATCTCCTTTTGATTTATCTGGGTATAGATGAATCGGTTCTCTTCGGTCCGCTCATAATGGGCCATGTTCGTTTTGAGGCATTGTTTGTAATAGCCTTCAACGAAAGTCTGCAAGCGATTGGTGTTGTACGACAACCGTAACCGATGATCCATATCATGAGAAGGTTTTAAATCGGGATTGCCTACAGTCCATTCCATGCTATTGACACGAATGGCGGCATCACTCGTCATGGCAATGCGCGATACCTTATCCCACAACTGATAGGTATAACTTACCTGCATGGCATTATTCATGGCATATGCCAGAGACGCCTTGGGGCGGAAAGTCCAGAAATTATATTGATGACCGCCCTGCATGTAATGGATGTAGCTTAGGCCTGCTCCCAACGTGTAACGCAGTTGTCGGATGGCTCCCTTGATTTCTCCAAAGGCATATACTCTATGATTGCTTGTCCGGGTCAAGGCAGAAACATCACCCGAATAGTCGTTCTTGGTGTATTTGTAGCTATAATCCATACCGGCAGAGAGTGTGAAAGGCCTCAACCGGTTCTCATAGATTACCTCTGTAAGCAAAGAAGCCGTCTGGCCGTCTACATCGTATCGGTAAGGTGTTCCTTCATCATAGTAGCTGCCAGTCTGTGTGGATATATAGGTACCCACTGCATTGGCGGTGACAGACTGACTTGAAGTGAGCCGACGGTAGAAGTAAACATCCCATACCGGCGAATAGCTTTTGTTGTCATCCCGGCTGGTAGCCCTGTATCGGCGAGTACCGTCCACTATATCCTTTATGTCGTAGTTGTCCGGTGTATTTGTAAACGCCCCGCACAACGAGGCTTGAAAAACCGTGGACGTGGAGTCGGCCCAATTATAGGATAACTTTACTTGCTGTGCCGTTGATTTTCTAAGCGACTCAACATCGTTTCGTTCGATGGTATAGATGCGTCCATCGGTCAAGGTATATGCTGCCCGCTGCATACTCTTGGCACCTCGGGTCTTATACCCGTCCATATCGTACGACAAGAACCATTCGCTCTTGCCCCTGTTCCATTTCCCGTATATCATACCATCGGCTTGCCGGCTGGTAAGTGCCGAAGTGAGGTCTGTGCCGACTGTATAGCCACTCGCGCGCCGGCGCGTCACCACATCAATGACATAGGCAATGTCCTCGCCGTAGCGGACACCCGGATTATTTATAAAGTCAATCTTCACAATATCCTTTGGATTCAGGGCAATCATTTCTTGCTGGCTTACTACAATACCATTGACTCTAAGCTGAACCCCTCCCCTGTTGTCGATGGCTGTAACCGAATGAGCCACAGGGTCTACGCGCAGATTGGCGAGTGAGAGTTTCTCCAGCATACTGTAGGCATTGTTCGAAGCCTGCTTTTGAGCATCGGTCGGGTAGATAAGCATACCGTCGGACTTGCTTACCACCTTGGCAGCTTCTACGGTAACTTCGCTGAGTGTGATGCTTTTTTCCGCCTCCTGCGCACAGACATGGCCTATGAAAAAAAGAATCATGTAAAGTGTAATCAATCGTTTCATCTTGCACTGATTTTAAATGACAGTGCAAATGTATATCCCTATACCCAAACGGAGTCTGTATTTGTCTGACAACTGACCGACAACTCCCTGACATTTCCCTGACAAAGCCCTATCTATCTGGGCCTCAAGCTATAACTTTTACCTCTATCTGATTCTATCTTCAACGTGCTATGCGATTCTATGATGGGCTTTATGCGTCTGATCAGCGTGTACAGCGTATCGCTGGCATCGGGTTTCTTGGGCCATAGCCGACTGCAAATCTCCTGTTTCGACAGGGTATGTGTATCGGTCGTTATAAACATTTCGAGCAGGGAATGCTGCATGGGGGTAAGGTGTATCTGCTCGCCCGAAAGCGTGAAGAACCGGCTGTCATGAAATACGATGCCTCCATACGACCAACCCTGCGCCGCCAGCTCCGGCTTGCTTCTTTTCGTGTACCACAAGCTGCCCAATAGCCACAGCACTCCAGCCAACAGAATCGAAGCGGAAGCCCTCTGGTCGGACATCCTGAATATGGCCGCAAAGCCGCAGTTAGACTCTGCCACCAGTTTCGTTTCCCACCGTCCATCCTTTCTTACGGTGCGCATCGCAATGCCTGCCGTGTCTTTCAATGCGGCAATGGTGAGGCAGTTACGATAACAGCGAATGGTATCTGCCGTCACCACATCATCGGGCATAGTTGTAAGCACTTGCTTCAATGCACGGTTCACGTCTTGGGTTATTCTGCTTTCTGTTCTGCAATAGCTGCTCATGCCGGCACACAAGGCACAGCACATCAGAAAGCAGAACACTACGTATGGAAGAGTTTTCATAGCTATACAAATTATTTACTTCTGCAAAAGTAGACAAATCGGACGAATTTGCCAACTATTATCCGCAGTCTGGCTACGGGTGCGCTTTGAAATAAGATTCCCAAGCCTCTTGCTCTAATCCCAACGTACAGAGTTGGATAATCTGAAGAGAAAAATCGCCCGGATTACTGCTCTCCATGAAGACTCCATGGGGCATGTAGCGCACTGCTTTCTCTAATATGCCGGCCTGGGTCTGAAAACGGTCTAAGTAGGGATATTCTCCTTGAGCATCCAGTTCCTTGTCGTTATTGTCGGTGATATAGATATGCGTCACCTCCCCTTTCTCATCAAACTTAGCCCCCCAGATATTGATGGCATGCATATAGCCGCCTTTATACAAAAGGGTGCATCCGAGAGACTTCCGGCTGCTGAAAGCTTGTTTCAGCGTGACGGTGAAGGTGCTGGTATGCACCATAGGTATGCGGGAGGATACGACAGCATATTCCCCCAGAACATCCTTAAAGAAGCCATGCTCTGCATCAGGCAAAGCCCAATCTACAGCACATCCCGTAAAGAACCAGTTCAAGGCATCGTACACCTGTCCACCATCGTTGGGGAAGGCCTTCTTGTAGTACAGGAACACTTCGCATTGCGCTGCGTTGAGGTATTCCTTCGGTCCGGCATAGCCGAAACGGTCTACATAGTCCTGATTTTGCTCCAACCACCAGTAAATCATGTTCGAGGCTGCAGCTGCCCAGCACATCTCTGAATCTCCCTGTGGCGGATACGTAGGGGTCACCTTGTTGCAATCATACCAGCCATAACCTTTTTTCCACTTCAACCCCAGCGTAGAGTAATGTTTACCGTCTTTCGGCACATCAAAGGCATAGCCCCACTGGTCGGTGCCGGGAATATCTTTCAGACCATAAGTCCACACCGTCTTATTGGCCCAATCGTCCACCGGCTGTTTCTTGTCCAACTTGAGTTTCAAGGTAAGTTGCTGTCCGGACATCAATGCATGAAAAGGCTCACCACCCTCCAATTGTGCGGGAGCCCGATAAGTAAAGGTTTCACCGCCTACGACGATTTCTATCCATCCCTGCTGCCGCCAGGCATCGCGGATGATCTGCGGGGGAAGTACCGCGTAAAACACTGTTTCGCGGACACGATGAAAGAAGATATCCTCGGCAGGCATCGGCTCGTCTGCCTCTAGCAAGGCACCGCTAGAGGCGTCGACTCTTACACTGGGACAAGCATGCACGCGCACGGTGGCCTGTGCCAACTGCTCGGCCGAAAAAGTGTGCCCACTGGACAGACTGAGTTCTACCAGACTGAGCCGATGCTGAAAAGAAAGAACTACCGGATTTCCCTTATCCACTTCCGCAGAAGCCACCAGCAAATCAGAGGCAGCAAATTGTGCAGGTTGGCGCTGGTCTGTTGCCACGGAATGAGTAAAGATATCCGACTCTGAAGCAGGCTGCGCAGGATAAAAGGCAGTGAAGCGCGCACGCTGACTCCCTATTTCCGTCCAGGTAAGTGCCGGTGTCCACCCACCAGAAGCCAGTTGCAGGGTATAGGCCTTCTGTCCGGACCGGTACCCATCTTGCGGAGTAACCTGTAAAGAAATCTGGTCGCCGGGCTGGAACTGCTCGTTCCCTTTATCACCCACTTGCATCCGCGTGGCTCCCAAGGGGGAAATGGAGGCCGAAATCTGTAGCGTGTCTTCATTCAAACCGGCCCACTCTTCTTCCTGAGTGCAGCTGTACACTAATAGGGCCAGTGCCAAGTGCCCACAGAAAGCACATAGAATATTTAGTTTCATCTTCGTTCAGTTCAGTCTATTATAGAATAATTTCTCCGTTGGCCTCACCCTGGTTTTCCCACGGACCGATGCCTTGACCAGTAATGGTAAAAGAACTTTTACTTACCTTCACCGCCAACGTAAATGCCTTGCCGCTTTCCAGCGTAGTCAGTGGCGAATCGCCTACCTTCAACTCGCTCAATTTGAAGCGTTGCGTACGATTGCCCAGCGTTATCTGCATCTCCATACGGCCCACAGCCTGTGGAGGCAGAATAAAATCAGCCACGGCTCCATTGGCAACTGTTTCGGAATGTGTACCGACAGCTTCCTTCACCGTAGCCGTCAGCAGATTTATCCGGGCTTGAGGCAGAAAACGGCCTATCGATATACGGGCTTTAACCAAGTCGCCTTCCATCACAGTGGTGCCGTCGGCCTGCAGCCGTACGATGAATTTATGCATCAAATGGGTGAACCGAAGCGGCACCTGCGTAGTATGCCCCTCTTGTACCGCTACAGGGGCAGCGGCCAGAAAATCAGCGGTAGAAGTAGACTGGGCAGTAACATCCCAACTGAAATCCTCCGGATTGGAGACCGATACGGCAGGATAGCAGGCCGATACTTTCAACGCCTGTCCGTCGGCATTCAGTTGCACATCGTCCCAATAATACGTTTGTCCGTAGGTGTACGAAAAGTCCTTCAGGTACCGACCATCTTTATGCGCAAAGAAGAGGGTGTTCACATCGCCGTTAGTAAACTGACCACTTCCGCTGGCGTCGAGCTGCGGAGCGCGGGAAAGAGAGATTCCTTGAATAGAAGAGTCCAGCACAAACGGCTGATTATCCGGCATTGTGTCGTCCGAACTGCTACAAGCTGCCAAACCGCACAAGCTGAGCCCCAAAGCGATATAGGCACCCTTAATGATATTCATTTTCATCATGTATGGATTGATATTTGTTTCCGGCCGCAAAAATAAGCATATCCGAGGGAATTGGTATAGACTCGTTTCGAATTAATAACAAAAAATCGTATATTTGTTGCACCATAGAAAACTAGAACCCCGAAAACATGATTACCCGATGCTATCTTGAAATTACCAATATCTGCAACCTAAACTGTGTGTTCTGCCCCAAGACGAAGCGGAAAAAGCACAGCCTCTCGCTGGAAGAGTATCACACCCTGACGGACAAACTCATAGGAAACATCAAGTTCCTGTATTTCCACCTCATGGGCGAACCTTTTCTGCACCCGCTGCTGCCCGACTTTATACGCATAGCCCGAGAAAAAGGGTTCATTCCGATACTCACCACCAACGGCACGCTGCTGACACAACGTCCGGAAATGCTGGATGCACTGCCGCATAAGATACAAATCTCGCTGCACTCGCATGAGGGGAATGCACAGAATCACCTGGAAGATTACATCGGCCACACACTGCAATTTGCCCGCGAGGCTGCCAGACGAGGATGCATCGTGGTGCTGAGGCTATGGAACGAAGGAGGATATAACCAACGGAACGATGCCATCCTGCAACAGATAGCACAGCAGTTGCCACCACCTTGGACGGAAAGAAAAGACGGATGGAAACTGGCTGACCATCTGTATATAGAAAAGGATGAAATGTTTGAATGGCCCGACAGTGAACGGCAAAAATTGAAGGAAGAAGGCGTGTTCTGCTATGCTCTGCGTAATCAGATAGGTGTGCTGGCCGACGGCACGGTGGTGCCCTGCTGCCTGGACCATGCCGGCGAACTGAATCTGGGGAATTTGTTTCAGCAGCCGCTAAAGGATATATTGGATGCTCCCCGCGCCCAGGCCATCTACCAAGGGTTTACCCACCACGCTGCCGTGGAACCACTGTGTCAGCGATGCGGCTATGCGGCCCTATCTAAACAATACAGAAAATAAGTCGTCAACCCAAGCTACCACCGGCTAAATCAATCCGGGGCTTCTCCATGTCTATACACTAGGAGTTGGTTAGGAGTTGGTTAGGAGCAGATACGGAGAGGGTATCAAGAAGAAAGACCGGGTAAAAAGAGCAGCCGCTTGCCCCATCGGTAGCAAACGGCTGCTCTGCCAGTGTTAACAGCGTATTTTAAAACAGATAGATATAAGCCAGTGTGCTCAGACTGATAACTATCCACAGCAACACGCCCTGCACCAACGGCTTGATACCTACAGATTTCAGCACATCGCGAGAAAGCGAAGCACCGATAAAGAACAGGGTAAGGGTAAGCGACTTACGCGCAAATTCATTGATACCTGCACCGATGGCCGCCCCTGTGGGAGTGGTGTCGAGTACATAGGTATTGAATACCATAGCTAACACAAAGAAGAAGATAAACCAAGGAATGCTGATCTTCTGTCCCTTGCTCTTAAAGATAAACGAAGTAGCAAAAGCCATCGGAATAATCCACAAGGCACGCGTCAGCTTCACGGTAGTGGCTATCTTTAAAGCTTCCTCACCATAGGCAGCACCGGCCCCTACCACCGAACTTGTGTCGTGGATGGCAATGGCTGCCCACAAACCAAATTCCTGCTGACTCATATCCAGTGCATGACCTATCATAGGGAAGATGAACAGGGCAATGGCATTGAGAATAAAAATGGTGCCCAAAGCTACCGACATCTCACTGTCATTGGCTTTTACCACCGGTCCCACAGCAGCAATGGCGCTGCCACCACAAATGGCCGTACCCGAACTGATAAGGTATGAAGTATTGCGATCAACCTTCAATATCTTACGACCGATGAACCAACCGATTAGCAATGTACCGATAACTGACAGAATGGTAAATTCCATACCTTCCTTGCCCGAGGCCAGCGATGCCTGCAGGTTCATGCCGAAACCCAAACCTACTACTGAATATTGCAACAGATATTTGGAAACTTTTTTATTGAACTTAGGATGTGCCTGACCGCAAAGCAAGGCGAAAGCCAACCCCAGAAACAAAGCTACCGGAGGAGTGACCCACGCTGCATAGGCATGCATACCGGGCACATAGTCCAGCAGAAGAAAGAACGAAAGAACTGCGAGCAATGTTACATAAACTGCCTTGTTGTGGCGCTGAAGAAAGGACTTTGCAGAGTCCGAACCAGATACTTGTCTTGATGTCATAATCTTAGGTTATTATTTTGATTTCGGCTGCAAAGATATAACAGTTTTTTCACTCCTTCTCATCATAATTAATTATACAGAATAACTTTTAGTTATCGGGCAAGGGCTAAATCATAAATTATGCCTACATTTGCATCCATGAAAGAATATAGACTGACAGACTGGTTGCCCACCACCAAAAAAGAAGTGGAATTGCGCGGATGGGATGAACTGGATGTAATCCTCTTCAGCGGCGATGCGTATGTAGACCATCCCTCGTTCGGGGCAGCGGTAATAGGCCGCATACTCGAGGCCGAGGGACTGAAAGTGGCCATTGTGCCGCAGCCCAACTGGCGCGATGACCTGCGCGACTTCAAGAAGTTGGGACGACCGCGTCTGTTCTTTGGCATCAGCGCGGGCTGTATGGACTCTATGGTAAACAAATACACGGCCAACAAACGCTTACGCAGCGAAGATGCTTATACGCCCGACGCCCGTCCGGATATGCGTCCGGAATACCCCTCCATCGTATATACGCAGATACTGAAGCGGCTCTACCCAGAGGTGCCGGTGGTACTGGGAGGCATCGAGGCCAGCATGAGGCGACTGACGCATTATGATTACTGGCAAGACAAGGTGCGTCCGGGTATACTGGTAGACAGCGGTGCGGATACCCTAATTTACGGTATGGGCGAAAAGCCCATCGTAGAACTGGTAAGACGCATGAATCAATGCTCTGGAGCCATCAGCAGCCAGCAGTTTAAAAGCCTGCTAACCGATATTCCGCAAATGGCCTATCTGCAGCCGGAGGTGCAGCCACAAGCGGACGACGTGGTGCTGTTCTCGCACGAGGAATGCCTGAAAGACAAGAGGAAAGAAGCGGCCAACTTCAGACACATAGAAGAGGAAAGCAATAAATGGTCGGCCTCGCGTATCCTGCAAACTGTAGGGAAACAGACCATAGTGGTGAATCCACCCTATCCACCCCTTACAGAACAGGAACTGGACCACTCGTTCGACTTACCCTATACGCGCTTGCCGCATCCTAAGTATAAAGGCAAACGGATTCCGGCCTATGACATGATAAAGTTTTCGGTCAATATACACCGCGGATGCTTCGGTGGCTGTGCTTTCTGTACCATCTCGGCACACCAGGGAAAATTCATCGCAAGCCGCAGCAAGGAAAGCATTTTGAAGGAAGTGAAGGCAGTAATGCAACTGCCCGACTTCAAGGGATATTTGAGCGACCTGGGTGGACCCAGCGCCAACATGTATCGCATGGGCGGAAAGAACCGCGTTCTGTGCGCCAAATGCAAACGCCCGTCGTGCATCCATCCGCAGGTATGCCCCAACTTGAATACAGATCATACAGCCCTGCTTGATATCTATCATGCCGTAGATGCCTTACCGGGCATCAAGAAATCATTTATCGGAAGCGGAGTACGTTACGATCTGCTGCTGCACCAGAGTAAAGAGGCAGCCGCGAACCAAAGCACCCGGAAATATACCGAAGAACTGATTACCAGCCATGTGAGTGGTCGGTTGAAGGTGGCACCGGAACATACTTCCGACCGCGTGCTGCAAGTGATGCGCAAACCTCCCTTCAGTCAGTTCGAAGCATTCAAGAAAATTTTCGACCGCATCAACCGTGAAAAGGGATTACGCCAGCAACTCATCCCCTACTTCATCAGCAGTCATCCCGGATGCCACGCTGAAGATATGGCCGAACTGGCCGTCATTACCAAACGGCTGGACTTTCACCTGGAGCAAGTGCAAGACTTTACTCCCACTCCTATGACTGTGGCCACCGAAGCCTGGTACACCGGTTATCACCCGTATACGCTGGAACCTGTATTCAGTGCCAAGACTCCGCGCGAAAAATTGGCACAACGGCAATTCTTCTTCTGGTACAAACCCGAAGAACGGCGGAATATCATCAACGAGCTGAAGCGCATGGGCCGAAACGATTTGATAGACAAGCTGTATCATAAGCGAGGATGAGAGGCAGACTTGCCCCTTATCCTTAGTCTGACAAACTATCAGAAGAAGAGCGACGCAAAAAAAGACGGAAAAACAAACGCGGAAGAAGCGGAATAAAATACTTTCCGAACAAAATTTAAACAGGCTCTCAAATAAAATTGTATATTTGCACCGTATTTTATATCAAAAATTATAGTATAACAACGATATGATAGCAAAAATCGAACAACTTCTACAAGAAGTAGAAGCGTTGCACGCCACCAATGCTGAAGAACTCGAAGCTCTACGCATCAAATACCTCAGCAAGAAAGGTGCCATCAATGAGTTGATGGCAGACTTCCGTAACGTACCTGCTGAACAGAAAAAAGAAGTGGGTATGAAACTGAATCAACTGAAGACCAAGGCTCAAGATAAAATCAATGCCTTGAAAGAACAGTTCGAAAGCCAAGATACCGGCTGCGATGACTTGGACCTCACCCGCACGGCTTATCCCATCGAGTTGGGCACACGTCACCCTCTTTCTATCGTAAAGAACGAAATCATCGATATCTTTGCCCGCATGGGATTCAACATTGCCGACGGCCCCGAAGTGGAAGACGACTGGCACGTGTTTTCTTCTATGAACTTTGCCGAAGACCATCCGGCACGCGACATGCAGGATACGTTCTTCATTGAGAACAACAGCGACAACGTATCGCACAACGTGATTCTGCGTACACATACTTCCAGTGTACAAAGCCGTGTGATGGAACACAGCGAACCTCCTATCCGTGTACTTTGCCCGGGTCGTGTGTATCGCAACGAAGCCATCAGCTACCGTGCCCATGCTTTCTTCCACCAGGTAGAAGCACTCTATGTGGACAAGAATGTATCGTTCACCGACTTGAAGCAGGCCTTGCTGCTTTTTGCCCAAGAGATGTTTGGCAAGGACACCAAAATCCGCCTGCGTCCGTCGTACTTCCCCTTCACCGAACCCAGCGCTGAAATGGATATCAGCTGTAACATCTGTGGCGGTAAAGGATGCCCCTTCTGTAAGCATACAGGCTGGGTGGAAATCTTGGGTTGCGGTATGGTAGACCCCAATGTACTGGAACTGAACGGTATCGACAGCAAAGTGTACAGCGGTTACGCACTGGGTATGGGTATCGAGCGCATCACCAACCTGAAATACCGCGTCAATGACCTCCGCCTCTTCTCAGAAAACGATACCCGCTTCCTGAAAGAGTTCGAAGCTGCTTACTAACATTCGTATAGAAACGAATATAAATGTTGACAAGGGAACCAGGAGAAGATTTCGCTCCAGTTTCCTTGTCAACCTTTTAGTTATGAAAGAAAGACTGATTACTCCTAGCTATTGCTGTATTCTGGCCGCCAACTTTCTGCTATTCTTTGGCTTTTGGCTGCTGATGCCGGTACTTCCCTTTTATTTGGACGAAGTGTTCCAAGCCAACAAGACTACCATCGGCATCGTACTTTCCTGCTACACCATTGCTGCCCTCTGCATCCGTCCTTTCTCGGGCTATCTGCTCGACACCTTTGCCCGAAAGCCGCTCTATCTGCTGGCTTATTTCATCTTTACGCTGATGTTTGGCGGTTATCTGCTGGCAGGTACCTTGACTTTATTCATCCTCTTTCGCATCGTACACGGGGTATCGTTTGGCATGGTGACAGTGGGAGGAAACACCATCGTCATCGACATTATGCCCTCGGCACGCCGAGGAGAAGGATTGGGTTATTATGGACTGGCCAATAATATAGCTATGTCTATCGGACCGATGACCGGACTCTTTCTTCATGACGCCGGCATATCGTACCCTATCATCTTCTGCTGTTCACTAGGTTCTTGCCTCACAGGATTTCTCTGCGCATCGCTGGTAAAAACGCCCTATAAACCACCTGTAAAGCGCGAGGCTTTGTCGTTAGACCGCTTCATCCTGCTGAAAGGCATTCCTGCCGGTATCAGCCTGCTGCTACTCTCCATCCCTTACGGCATGACCACCAACTATGTAGCCATGTATGCCCGACAAATCGACATCCAGGCCTCCAGCGGATTCTTCTTTACCTTTATGGCTGCAGGCATGGCTATCTCACGCTTGTTTTCCGGACGACTGGTAGACAAAGGAAAAATTACACAAGTCATCATCGTAGGGCTGTATCTAGTAGTAGGCAGTTTCTTCCTCTTGGCAAGCTGCGTATACATCAATGCCTGGAACCGGGAAGTGTGCGCCGCCCTCTTCTTTGGCATTGCCCTGACCTTGGGCATCGGCTTTGGTATCATGTTTCCTGCCTACAATACTCTATTCGTCAATCTGGCTCCCAACAGCCAGCGAGGCACTGCCACCTCTACCTACCTCACTTCCTGGGATGTAGGAATTGGCATCGGCATGCTGGCAGGAGGCTACATAGCCGAAATCAGCACCTTCGACAAGGCTTACCTGTTCGGAGCCTGCCTCACCATCGTCTCTACGGTGTATTTCCACCGGAAAGTCAGTATACATTACCATCAGCATAAACTGAGGTAAACATTCTGTAAATAATCTGCTATGCCCCATGAGAATTAAAGAACGATATGAAAAAATATTGGGATGGTTCAGAGAACACCGCCCAATAGCCGAAACAGAATTACACTACAGTAACCCTTTCGAACTGTTGACTGCCGTTATTCTTTCGGCCCAATGCACCGATAAACGAGTCAACATGGTAACGCCAGCCTTGTTTCACGACTACCCCACTGCCGAAGCCATGGCACAGGCATCGCCGGAAGTTATTTTTGAATACATACGCAGCATCTCGTATCCTAATAATAAAGCCAAGCATCTGGCAGGCATGGCCCGGATGCTGGTGAACGAGTTCAACGGAGAAGTGCCCGACACCCTGGAAGAACTGGTAAAACTGCCGGGAGTGGGCAGAAAAACCGCCAACGTCATCCAGTCGGTAGTATTCCACAAAGCCGCCATGGCCGTAGACACGCACGTGTTTCGCGTCAGCCATCGGCTAGGACTGGTACCCACCCGCTGCACCACCCCACTGAGTGTAGAAAAAGAACTCGTAAAACACATCCCCCAGGCAGACATCCCCATTGCCCACCACTGGCTTATCCTACATGGACGATACACATGCCTGGCTCGTACACCCAACTGCGATGAATGTGGATTAAAGCTCTGGTGCAAAGAGTTTACGGGAAAATAAGCGGAAAGCATAAAAACAGCGCTGTTTTCATGCCATCGAAACGAAATAAATATTATCTTTGCAGCAATTCTAGGTAAGAAGAAATTGTAACACTTTTAAATAAAATAAGTATTATGACAATTGATCAATTCAACTTTGCCGGTAAAAAGGCATTCGTTCGTGTGGATTTCAATGTACCCTTGGACGAAAACTTCAACATCACAGACGACACCCGTATGCGTGCCGCCCTTCCTACACTGAAAAAGATTTTGGCTGACGGTGGAAGCATCATCATCGGTTCTCACCTGGGCCGTCCGAAAGGCGTAGCTGAAAAATTCTCTTTGAAGCACATCTTGAAACATCTGGAAGAACTGCTGGGTGTTGAAGTACAGTTTGCCAACGACTGCATGGGCGAAGAAGCTGCAGTAAAAGCTGCTGCCCTGCAAGGAGGCGAAGTGCTGTTGCTGGAAAATCTGCGTTTCTATGCAGAAGAAGAAGGCAAACCGCGCGGCTTGGCAGAAGATGCTACCGACGAAGAAAAGAAGGCTGCTAAAGCTGCCGTAAAAGAAAGCCAGAAAGAATTTACCAAGAAATTGGCTTCTTACGCTGACTGCTATGTAAATGATGCTTTCGGTACAGCTCACCGTGCTCATGCTTCTACTGCACTCATCGCAAAATACTTTGACAAGGATAGCAAAATGTTCGGCTACTTGATGGAAAAAGAAGTGAAAGCTGTGGATAAAGTATTGAACGACATCCACCGTCCGTTCACTGCCATCATGGGTGGTTCTAAGGTTTCTTCTAAGATTGAAATCATCGAAAACCTGCTGAACAAGGTAGACAACCTGATTATTGCCGGTGGTATGACTTATACATTCACTAAGGCTAAAGGTGGTCAGATTGGTAACTCTATCTGCGAAAACGATAAGCTGGATCTGGCTATCGAACTGATGAAGAAAGCTGAAGAAAAAGGTGTGAAACTGGTGCTGGCTACAGATGCTAAAGTGGCTGATGCTTTCTCTAACGATGCCAATACCAAGATTTGTGCCGTAAATGAAATTCCTGACGGATGGGAAGGTCTGGATATCGGTCCTGACACAGAAAAGGTATTCGCAGAAGTAATCAAGAACTCTAAGACTATCTTGTGGAATGGCCCGACAGGTGTGTTCGAATTCGACAACTTCACTCACGGCTCACGCGCAGTAGGTGAAGCTATCGTAGAAGCTACCAAGAACGGTGCATTCTCATTAGTAGGTGGCGGTGACTCTGTAGCTTGTGTCAACAAGTTCGGTCTGGCTAGCGGTGTATCTTACGTTTCTACAGGTGGTGGTGCATTGCTCGAAGCCATCGAAGGTAAGGTACTTCCGGGTATCGCTGCTATCAACGAATAATAGCACCTCAGCAGTCTTAAAAAAAGACTGATAAAACGATAAACAGATTTGACGCGGATGACGCGGAGCCGTGAATATCGGCTACCTGCGTTATCCGCGTTCATTACAATAAATAAATACCGATTATTGAATTTCACAAATTGATTATGAAACAGCTGTTGCTCGCTTCACTACTCTGCCTAGGATTTACGATGGCTTATGCAGAAGAAGCTACGCCTAAAGAAGGAAATACACTGAAAGAGATTACCAATACACTAAAAGAACGAATCACCCTGCAAGGCTATATACAAGTAGGCTATTCTTACGACGACAAAGCAAAGAAAACCAATAGTTTTGACGTAAATCGGGCTATCCTCATGGCGCGCGGACAAATCACCGATCGATGGTCGTGCTATTTTATGTACAGTCTGGCTGGTACCGGAAAAATTCTGGAAGCCTATACGGAGTATCGGTTCTTACCGGGACTGACAGCCAGATTGGGACAATTCAAAACTCAATATACACTGGAAAATCCCATATCACCCTGTTACACCGAACTGGTAAGCTGCTATTCTCAAGCAGTGGCCTATCTGGCCGGAACCAACAGCAGCAACCCACTGAATGCCGCCAACGGAGGACGCGATATGGGACTGCTGATTTATGGTGATTTACTCAACAGTTTTCTGAGCTATAACCTAGCTGTAATGAACGGACAAGGCATCAATGTGAAAGACAAAAACAATCATAAAGACATCGTAGGCGGACTTTATCTACACCCGCTGAAAGGACTTACCGTAGGCGGCTCGTTCATCCAAGGCAAAGGAAATGCCGTGGCCGTATCGGCCATCAATCCTGACATTGCTATAGGAGATAATTATAAACGAAACCGCTGGGCTATAGGTGCCAGCTACAAAAGCAAACCGATAGACCTGCGATCAGAATACCTGGCCGGTAAAGACGGACATGTAAAAAGCAACGGGTATTACTGCACAGCTTCGGTACATGTACTGCCTAAATTCGACGTGGTAGCTTCTTACGACTATCTCAACCGTAATAAAGCTATAGGAGATAAACAAACCAATTACGTGGCTGGTATACAATACTGGTTCTACCCGAAATGCCGGTTACAAGCACAATACACCTACCGCAACCCTAAGCATGGAGAAAACTCTAATTTAATTCAAGCCCAAATTCAAGTACGTTTCTAACGAAAAACTTGTAATTTGGCATTCTTTTTGTACTTTTGTCATTGTATTATGTAACGATGATTGTGACAAAATGGACGAACAGGATATTAATAAAAAATACATAAAAGTAACTCAGCTGCTGAAACAGCAAAGACTTAAAGAAGCACACCAGTTCCTCTTTACTCTCTTGGGAGATAAAGGGGAATGGGAACTTCGAAATCGCTTGGAACAAGCACATACCTCTTACCAATATATGCTGCAATATATGCAGCAGGGAGTAGAAGACCCTGGTCAAAAAGAACTCTATCACCATATCCTTACAGAGACCTGGGAACTGGCCGATCAAATACGCATTACGCTACTGGATGAAGTCTCTTCTCATTACTTTCACTCCATTCACAAAACTAAATCGCGTATGGCTGCGGGCTATCGTGCAATGAAAGGTATACAAATATTGGAAGCCTTTCAAGATGATTTGGCCGTTTGCCAACTGCTGACAGACCATTCCAAAAGTCTGGATGCAGCCTTAAAACGTCACGAAGAAGCCTGTCACAACTTATTCGTCTCTACTTGGAGTAACACGGCGTGGAACCAAGAAGACAGGCAGGAGGCGAGGTACATACTGAATTCTGAACTCATTTCCAGCAATGATCGCAGCCTTTTTGTCAGTGCTGTCACCTTAAGCCTGCAAGAATGTTTCGACGTAGCGAAATTAACCTGGCTACTTGAAGCCGCTGCCACCCTTCATCAGGATGTACAATCTACCCAACGGGCACTGGTAGGTATCGCACTTACCTTAATCAGACATCCTAAGCGCATAGCACTGTATCCGGAACTGACAACTTTATTTGAATTTCACGACGAACAATATCATTTAGGAAAACAGCTCAACACCATTTATTTACAATTACTCCGAGCACAAGAGACCGAAAAGGTAAACAAACGCATCAAAGAGGACATTTTTCCTGAAATGATAAAACAGGCTAACTTTTTCAAAGGAAAGTTGTTCAAGTTTGAAGATATGAGCGATGAGGAGGATTTTAACCCCGATTGGGAAAAATCAATAACAGATTCTGGGCTGGAAGATAAATTAAGGGAAATGGGAGACTTGCAAATTGAAGGGATGGATGTAAATATGAATACATTCTCTCAGCTAAAACATTACCCTTTTTTCAGCAACCTTGATAACTGGCTACTGCCGTTTGATTGGAATCATTCTAGCATCAGACAGAGCTTGGGGACAGATTTAGAAACGCAAAACACTATCCTGAACATGCTGCTGCAATCGGGCATGTTCTGCAATAGTGATAAATACTCACTGTGCTTCCTGCTATATAGCATACCGGAATCTCAGCGCGACATGATATTGCACCAGTTTACGAGCCAAGGAACAGAAGAGCTTATGAATTCCGACAAGTGGGACTATACAAAAAAAATGGCGCAAAGACCGGAAATCATCAGCAATCAATATATACAAGACTTATATCGGTTCTATACGCTCAGCCAACGGAGAAAAGAATTCTTCAATCCCTTTGAACAAGAAATAACTCTACATCGCATATCCGTGCTGCAACCCATATTAAATAAGGCGGAACTGCTGAAAGAAATCGCAGATTATCGCATCCGCAAAGAATATTGGACAGAAGCGCTGGATATACTCCAGCTGTTGATGGAACAACCACAGCCGGATGCCTATATCTACCAAAAAGCAGGATACTGCTATCAAAAACTGAAATACTACACAGACGCCATTGAGGCATACATGAAAGCGGATGTACTAAAGCCGGACCATTTATGGACCATTCGACACTTGGCTACCTGTTACAGACATACGCAAAATTATGAAAAAGCTGCGGAATATTATCAGAAAGTACTGACCGTACAGCCTGAAAACCAACAAGTAATCCTCTTCTTAGGGAACTGTCTGGCTGAATTGAAACATTATAATGAGGCGATGAATTACTTCTTCAAGCTGGATTTTATGGAAGATAATAACGTAAAGGCCTGGAGATCTATCGGATGGTATTCTTTTATCTGTGGAAAACAGGAACAGGCCGTAAAGTATTACCAGAAAGTGCTGGAAACATCTCCTTCTGCCAGCGATTATCTCAATGCAGGCTATATAGCCTGGAAATCGAGACAACTGAAGAAAGTGACAGAATTATTCAAGAAATGCCTACTCGCTATCGGAAGCACGGAACTTTTCCTAGAAACTATCCATAAGGATAAAGAGATTCTATTGGCACAAGGTATTCCGGCAGATGAAATTCCCTTGGTACTAGATACTGTTATCTAACAGATAGGATGAAGAGAAAGCTATAGAAAAGTATTAAAAAAAATGACGCGGAAATAGATTCTGCGTCATTTTTTTATACTCTTACCAATGTTCTGCCAAAAACTAAATTTCTTTCAATTCTTTATACAGACGCTGCACTGGTAGCCCCATAATATTAAAATAACTGCCTTCAATATGCTCCACGCCTATAAATCCTATCCATTCTTGTACCCCATAGGCACCAGCTTTATCCATCGGCTGAAAACGATCTACATAGTAGACTATCTCCTCGTTGGTCAAAGTGGCAAATTTCACCTCAGTCTGTACAGCAAAGCTTCGTTGCCATTCAGTAGTGGTAATTGACACACCAGTATAAACTTCGTGCGTACGTCCGGACATCCGTTGCAGCATGGATATAGCCTCAGCTCTATCAGCCGGCTTACCCAATACTTCGCCTTCCAGCCACACAATGGTATCCGCTGTAATCATCAACTCATCAGACTGTAGCATACTGCGGTAAGCATTGGCTTTTTCTTGCGAAATATACAGCGGAATATCGGCTCCCTTCAAAGTGGAAGGATAAGATTCATCCACATCGGGCATGGTACGAACTTCGTACTCTACTCCCAAACCTGCAAGCAGGTCTTTTCGTCTGGGTGAATTAGAAGCTAATATCACCTTATATTTTTTCAGATTATCAAGCATCATTATTCCATTATTCTTACCAACCGAAAGCCTTTTCATCAGCCAACCAAAGTCCTTGGGCTTTCAACACCTGCTCTACAATATCACGACCACAGCCATAACCGCCATCGGCATGAGAGATATAACGCGACACGGCTTTCACCTCTGGGCAAGCATCTTTCGGACAACATGGCAAGCCGCAAATACGCATCACCTCCAGATCAGGAATATCATCGCCTACGTATAAAATCTCATCGTGCTGCAAGCCATGACGTTCGCGGAAATCCTGGTAGTCACGAATCTTCACGGAAGACCCCAGGTAAATATTCTCTGCAGCTAGTCCCAAAGAAAGAAAACGCTTACGCACAGCTTCGGTTTTTCCTCCGGTAATGATTCCTAACAGCACACCTTGCTTGGCAGCCAAATGCAACGAATACCCGTCTTTGATATTTACCGTACGCATGGGCTCTCCCTCCGGACTCATAGGAATCATATTGGCACTCAGCACTCCGTCTACATCAAACAGTAATGCTTTTATCTTCTTCAAATCGTAATTTATCGTACTCATTTCTTAAAATGTTTAATCATGATTCAGTAGCCAGTCGATGAATACTCTTACTAAGCATGCGATAGATGGCTTGCATTTCCGGTTCGTCGCCCAACATTTGCAGATGACCATTCATTACATGCTCGTCAAATCGCTTAGCCGGCCCCGTCTGCGCATCAGCCGGAGCCATTTCGTGCACTTTTTGGGCAGTTTCATCAATCAGCGGTAACATCACATCGAAAGGCAAATGATACTTTTGCAGCAATTCAGCAGCCAATGCATACATATGATTCGTGAAATTACATGTAAACACAGCAGCCAGATGCAGACTTTTACGTTGCTCGGAAGTAGCTTCATACACCTTGTTGGAAAGTACCCCTGCCACTTCCTTCAAAAATTCAGTATCAGTAACAGAGTTACCTTCTACAAAAATGGGAAGGGATGAAAAATCCACTTCACGCTGCTTGCTAAATGTCTGCATGGGATAGAACACACCGAAACGCTCTACATATTCCTGCCACACATCCATCGGGATACTACCGGCTGTATGTACCCACAATGCATGTTCTCTACCCTTCACAATCTGTGGAAGGAGTTGCAACAATGCATCGTCTTTCAATGCCACTATATATAACCGTGCATAGGGGTAGATATCTGTCAGTTGAGTAGTAAATTCAGCTTCTACCTGCTGAGCTAACTGTTTTGCCGACTCTGCCGTGCGACTATAAACCTGTGCGATACGAAACCCCTTCTTATACAAAGCCTTTGCCAGATTGGTTGCTAAATTTCCGGCTCCTACCAGTACAATCGGCGTATCTTCTATACTTCTTTTTGCCATAATCTTATTTTGTTGATAACCAATACATCGCACCTCCTAAAAGCAATAATGCCAACGGAAGCATATAAGCCGACGCAGAACCTATCAACGCTGCTATCAGGCTAAAATTCAATACAATCCAAAGGCCTGACAATATCAATCCCACAGACTTATCCTGCTTGAACAACAAAAAGATAATGGCCGTATACAGCAAAAAATTATCCTTATGCATTATCCAAGGTATACCCAACGAGGAAAAATGAAGAATCTTATCGGCCAAATACAGTATACCGAACACGATAAATGTGAACGAAGCCGCCTTATAGGTATCTCGATGATTACTAGAAGCCACGTCTATTGCCCTCCATATTTGTTTAAATGAATCTTTTCCCACTGCAAATGAGATTCATCAAAAGGCTTACGTTCCATTCCCTTATGTCCGACAGCAATCACACTGAGCACTTGCAACTGCAAAGGGATATCCAAAATTCCACGTACATACTCATCCGATGCCATTCCTGTAGCCGTATAACGTTCACGAACTTGCACCCAGCAACTGCCTAAGCCCATATCTTCTGCCTGCAACTGCAGATAAATAGAAGCAATGGAAGCATCCTCTATCCATACATCACTTAACAATGGGTCAGCTGTAACTACTACCGCCAGGGCTGCATCGGCTATAAACTGAGAGGCATGTTCCTTGCAAAGTGATAATTCCTTCAACTTCTCTTTATCATCCACCAAGACAAACTGCCACGCATTACTCCGCTTGGAAGTAGGTGCCATCAAAGCGGCTTTCATCATAGTTACCACTTCATCTTGCGTCAGTTCTTCTGCTGTAAACTTTCGCATACTGCGACGAGCTTTTATCAATTCACTGAAACTTTCCATAATCTTCAAAATGTTTGCGCAAAGATACGAGAATATTTTCTATATTTGCGAGCAATGCCACTGAAACTAACTACATATTATCGTGGAAGTGATATCCCTGCCCTACCGGGCAGCAACACTTTTCATTCTACCGAGTTATTCCGTATTTATGAGGAAACGCCCGGCTATACTCCCTTGCTGATAGTGGCCAGCAATAATGGGAACTATGTAGCTAAATTATTAGGGACCCTTCGCAAATGTGTTCGTATTTTTCCGCCATCCATCATCTATCGGTTCGAAGTAGTGGGCACAGGTGAATATTTTCAGTCGGACATACCCTGCGAATCTGTTTTTGCAGAAATGCTTCAACGACTGACAGATGAAGCCCTACGCGATGCGCTATTCATCGAGTTTAGGAATTTAGACAATGCCGCTTTTGGCTACAAAGCCTTTCGCGACAATCAGTACTTCGCAGTCAATTGGGCACGTGTACGTAATTCTCTGCATAGCCTGCAAAACGTAGAAGAAAGATTCAGCACCTCGCGCATACGGCAAATCAAAAAAGGCCTGAAAAACGGTGCCGAAGTGCGCGAAACACGCAGCGTAGAAGAGATTAAGATGTTTGCCAAAATGCTTCATAACGTTTACTCCTCGAAGATTCGCCGTCACTTTCCCAACATCATCTTCTTTCAACATTTGGAGAAAAGACTTATCAAAGAAGATCAGGGAAAAATCTTTATCGTAATGTATAAAGGGAAAATCATCGGAGGAAGTGCCTGCATTTATTCTAATAAAGAAGCATACCTGTGGTTCTCAGGAGGAATGCGTAAAACGTATGCTCTGCAATATCCAGGCATTCTGGCAGTGTGGAAAGCCCTGAAAGACGCTCAAGAACGAGGGTACCAACATTTGGAGTTTATGGATGTGGGACTTCCTTTCCGCCGGCACGGGTATCGTGAATTTGTACTCCGGTTCGGAGGCAAACAATCCAGCACGCGCCGCTGGTTCCGCTTCCGGTGGGATTGGCTGAACCGGCTACTTAATTGGATATATACATAATCATTCTATGTAACAATATAAACGCATGAAATATTTAGAATTCAACTTTCACACACAGCCTTGCACAGATACGGTGAACGATGTGTTATCGGCAGTATTGGCTGAAATAGGTTTTGACAGCTTTGTAGAGCAAACCGATGGTATAACTGCTTATGTGCAAACAGCATTATACAACGAACAGAGTTTGAAAGAATCACTGGCGGATTTTCCGGTACCAGACACTGTTATCTCGTATGATTTTACAGAAGCAGAAGATAAAGACTGGAATGAAGAGTGGGAAAAAAATTTTTTCCAGCCCATCATTATCGGTGATAAATGTGCCATTCACAGCACTTTTCACCATGATATACCGCCTACCACGTACGATATCATCATCAATCCGCAAATGGCTTTCGGAACTGGCCACCACGAAACTACTAGCCTCATCATAGGAGAATTGCTGGAAAGAGATTTACAAGGAAAATCCCTATTAGACATGGGATGCGGCACGTCAATATTGGCCATTCTGGCCCGTATGCGAGGAGCAGCACCGTGCACTGCTATTGATATTGACGAATGGTGCGTAAGAAATTCGTTGGAAAACATTGAATTGAATGGCGTAGATCAAATCAAAGTGTTCCAAGGAGATGCTACATCACTGGCAGAGGAAGGTCCCTTCGATTTTATCATTGCCAATATTAATCGTAACATCCTTCTGAATGATATGCATCATTATGTAGCCCGAATGAATCCTGAAGCACAGCTACTAATGAGTGGCTTCTATATAGATGATATCCCTGCTATTCAGGCAGAAGCCGAACGACTGGGATTACAACTGGTACATCATAACGAAAAGAACCGTTGGGCAACAGTCTTATTTGCTAAAAAATAAAACGGCTGCATAGATACTGAAAATGCACAAACTGAGTATGAACGGTATACTTCCTACCTGAGTACTCAGTTTTTTTATATGATAAATCACCTGGAATGCATGAGTGAATCACAAGCAGGAATGGTAAGAGAGATTAGCTCTTGAAACGTTCCGTTGAACACATTCAAATCTACTTCTTTTTCAATTCCAGGCACCCGACCCACATCGGTATGTTGCCAAAACTGCCATTGTCCTTCATAACGAACCGAATCTACATAATAATGAGCAATCCAATAAGGGTAAGCATTAAAAAAAGGATCGTTCAGATATTTCTTTTTAAACTTATAAGAAGTATAAAGAATCGGTTTCACTCCATAATGTGCTTCTACCCTATCCAGCCATACCTTTACAGCGGCCTGCAACTCCTGTTTTGACTTTCCACCTTTGGTTTCTACATCCAGCACTGGAGGCAAGTCTCCAGCCTGCAGTTCTACCATACGGATAAAGAAATCAGCCTGCTTCAACGGATCGGTCTGAGGAATAAAAAAATGATAAGCACCGCGCACAAAGCCATATTCACGAGCCTTGGTAAAATTGGCAAAAAAAGTGGTATCAATGAAATCGCCTCCTTCAGTGGCTTTCAAGAACATGAAATGAATGGGAAAATTTCCTTGCCTATTCAAAACCAGACGCCGCCAGTCTAACACACCCTGGTAATGCGACATATCTACTCCATGTATTGAATAATGGCCCGGCATACATACACCATATCCTTTCAGACCATAACATGGCTTCCAGCGGTAAGTATAAGGACGTACAAAAAACCAATAGAAAACCAATGAAAACAACAGGATAATCCCCAAAGCAATGAGATTACGCATCCACGGAGACATACAGTCTACAGCCGCTGACGAATATTTTGCTGTAGAAGTAGATCCAGAGTTTGTCTTCTTACGTGTCTTTCGAGGTTTGCTAGGAGCCGACATAACAATAGAGATATAAAGAAAAATACAAGTTACAGAACAGCACATAACTATCCAAAGCCATGTGCTGCGCCATAACTTGTATTTCTACAATAGTTGATTAAATATCATTTACTTAGCTTGTTCCAACTGCAAAGTCTTAGTAGGTTGGTCGCATACTTCTGTAGGACCAAAGTACTGAATCGGACCCGGGTAAACATAGTCAGTTTCCTTAGCCCAACGCTCACGCTGAGCAGCAAATGCCTTGAAAGGAGCACCATCTAGTTTTACCAAAGCTTTCTGAATAACCGGCTTCATTTCTCCGTGACGACGTTCCATATTCATCATCATTGTGATGGGCACACCACCAGCAATCCATTCTTCAGCAGGAGCTGTAGTATTACGTACAGAAGACATATAACCAGTCTTACCGTTGGCAATCAAAGATGCAGCAGTATATCCCAATGAATAGCAGTAGTCAGCATCGAAGTTAGAAGGAGCAGCACAACGGCCTTCGTAACCGAAGAAGTGATGTTGAGCAGCAAATTTACCCACGTACTTACCTTCTGCTTTCCAAGCTTCCAGCTTAGTAGCCACCATTTCAGACAACAGCTTTTCAGTTTCAATCAGAGATACCTGTACGTTGCCGTGCGGGTCACGATCCAAAGACAACTGACGAGCCACACCTTCAGGAAGACTGGCGTAGATAGCCGAATTTTCAGGACTTAAGTGACGGATGATATAATCACGTTGTGCTGACTTCTTGATTTGTGAGAATTCTGTAGCATTGGCAGCCAAGAAATCGTTCAATTCAGCAATCAGGCGCTTCATAGCCGGGATGAATTCTACCAATCCTTCCGGAATCAATACTGTACCGAAGTTATTGCCGGCAGCAGCACGATCGGCTACTACTTTAGCGATGTAAGTTACTACATCATCCAAAGACATATCTTTTTCTTCTACTTCTTCTGAAACGATACATACATTCGGCTGAACCTGCAATGCACATTCCAAAGCGATGTGAGAAGCCGAACGACCCATCAACTTGATGAAGTGCCAGTATTTACGTGCAGAGTTACAGTCACGTTGGATGTTACCGATTACTTCCGAGTAAGTTTTGCAAGCTGTATCGAAACCGAAAGAGGTTTCAATCATTTCGTTCTTCAAGTCACCATCGATAGTTTTCGGACAGCCGATTACCTGTACACCATAGTTCTTGGCAGCATAGTATTCAGCCAGCACACAAGCATTCGTATTAGAGTCATCACCACCGATAATTACCAAAGCCTTGATACCTAATTCCTTAATGATTTCATAACCTTTTTCAAACTGGTCTTCTTTTTCCAATTTAGTACGGCCAGAACCAATGATATCAAAACCACCCGTATTGCGGTATTCATCAATGATGTCTGAAGTCAACTCCATATACTCGTGGTCTACCAAGCCACCAGGGCCCAAGATAAAGCCATAAAGTTTGCTGTCTTTATTCAGTTTCTTGATACCATCGAACAAGCCAGAGATTACGTTATGACCACCAGGAGCCTGACCACCCGACAAAATCACACCTACGTTGATAGCAGGAAATTCTACTGCTTCATCCGTACCCTCGAACTTTATCAGAGGCATACCATACGTATTCGGGAACAATTTCTGAATAGCTTCCTGGTCTGCAACAGACTGAGTAGCTTCACCGGCCACTGCCTTTACATTACCACGCAACGCTTTAGGAAGTTTAGGCTGATAAGCAGCCCTTGCAATTTGCAATGCACTTTTTGTCATTTCTATTTTATTTTAAAGGTGTAAATAAAGTCTTTTTTAATACTGAGTGCAAATTTCGGTTTTTTTCGGTAGAAAACCACACAAAAAGACCTTTTTTTTCAGCACTTCCACTTTTTATAAGGGTCTTTTACATGATTTTCAGTCTACCTGCCAGCCGCCTCCCAATGCCTTATACATATTCACTACTGCTATTAATTCGTCTCGAATAGCATTGCTGACACCTATCTGAGCATCAAAATATCCACGCTGCGCATCCAGCACATCCATGTAATTGATTACCCCATTGATATACTGTAATTGAGCCAACTCTACATAATTCTTGGCCGATCGTTCCAATTTCACTCTCAATTCATACACCTCTTTGATTTTATTAAAATCTACAATGGCATTACGCGCTTCCTTGAAAGCATTCAGCACAGCTTTCTCATAAGTAGCAGTTTCTGCTTCCAAAACAGCTTTTTGTGATTTCAGCGCAGCGCGGTTCTTACCCATATTAAATAAGGGAGACACCACCAAACCATTGATTAAAGCATAGGGAGATTCAAGAAATTCCTTCAGTACATCACTCTCCAAGCCCAACTTACCCGTCAGTGTAAGCCGGGGAAACATATTGGTGTAGGCCACTTTTACACGGGCATGCTGGGCTATGAGACCTTGCTCAGCAGCTCGTACATCCGGACGACGCTCCAAAAGAGCAGAAGGAAGACCTACAGGCAATTGCTGAGGAATCTGCATTTCCGTAAGAAAACGACTGCGTGCCAACCGACTGGGAAATTCACCTGCCAGAAAAGCCAAGTCATTCTCCTTTATAGAAATGCGTCGTTCCAAATCGGGCACCAATGTAGCTGTACGCGCCAATTCCACCTGAGCCTGCTGATAAGAGGTTTCCGAAGTCAGGCCACCTTCAAAACGGATACGAGCCAACCGAACACCCTCTTCACGGGCTTGCTGAGTTTGACGCACGATATCCAACTCTGCATCCAAAGCTACTAACTCATAGTAAGCAGTTGCCACTTCCGATACAATCGTCATACGCAGAGCACGTTGTGCTTCAACACTTTTCAGATAATCAGCCACCGCTGCTACTTTTTTCCACCGAAGGTTTCCCCAAAGGTCCAATTCCCAAGAAAGAAGAGCCTTGGCCTCAAAAGAATTAGAAAATTTTTCACTGTGTCCGCCGTAATTTTCCATTTCACGCTCAACTTCCACTGTGGCATTCAGCTGTGGCAAGAGGTTGGCAATGCTAATACGTTTTTCAGCAGCCATCTGCTTTACACGCGCAGCAGCCACCGCCATATCTTTATTATATAGCAAGGCACGGTTCAGCAGGGCACGCAAAGTACTGTCTGTATACACTTCCTGCCATTGCATATCAGCCATGCACACACTGTCTTGTTGCTCAGTCAAGCTACCGGGCAGTTCCATTTCCGGACGCACATAACTCTTTCCCACCTTGCAAGAAGCCAACAGTAAAGATGCTGTGGCTAATCCTAAAATATATCTTGTCTTCATCATAAAGTTCATTATTATTATCATTAAGCTACCTGCCGTGCATTTATTCACTCACCGCAACAGGCTTTTTCGAGATTTTGCTTTTCACCTTCGATTTAGTCTTATAAATCATTACGAAGAAGAAAGGCACCAGCACAATACCAAATACAATAGCAAAAATCATCCCGAAGAACACACCTGTACCAATAGCTTGCCGGCTAGCCGAGCCAGGACCACTAGCCAATACCATAGGCAACATACCCAACACAAAGGCCAAGGATGTCATCAAGATAGGACGGAAACGAAGTTTAGCCGCATAAATAGCAGATTCAACCAAATCTTCCCCCTTATCTACCTGATCTTTAGCAAATTCCACGATAAGAATAGCATTCTTTGCTGCAAGACCCACCAACATTACCAAACCAATCTGGAAATACACATCGTTTTCCAAGCCACATACAGCCACTCCCAAATAGGCACCTAAGGCAGCGATAGGCAGCGAAAGCAACACAGCAATAGGAACCGTCCAACTTTCATACTGAGCAGCCAGAAAAAGAAACACAAAGAGGAATACCAATGATAAAACCATACCAGTCTGTCCTCCGGCCTTTTTTTCCTGATAAGAAAGTCCACTCCACTCTACGCCGATATTTTCGGGTAATTTTTCACGCGCTATCTGTTCCATAATATTCATTGCTTGTCCGGAACTGCATCCCTGTGCCGCCGAACCGCGGATCACGGCTGTGGTGAACATATTGAAACGCTTGATGCTACCAGGTCCTGTGGTATACGATGCATTGCCCAAAGATGTCAGCGGCACCATAGCATTGTTCGATGCACGCACAAAGAACAAATTGATATTATCCTTATGTTCACGATACGGAGCCTCGGCCTGAATATATACACGATAGATACGGTTGAACATATTGAAGTCGTTCACGTAAACCGAACCTGTATAAGCCTTCATTGTAGAGAATACATCTGCCAAAGGTACACCCAGCATTTTCACTTTATCACGGTCAACATCAAAATACAATTGCGGTATTTCTGCCTGCAACGAAGACGAAAGTCCTGTCAGTTCCTTGTATTGCTCGGCATAATACATCAACGTATCCACAGCATCTACCAGATTCTCAAATGTTGCTTCTCCACGCGCTTCAAGTTGCATTTCAAAACCTCCAGAGGTACCCAATCCGGGAATCACCGGGGGTGTACTGAGGTACACCTTGCATTCGGGATATTCTGTAAATTCCTGCTTCACATCATCCATAATCGTATGGATATCCGTTCCTTTACGTTCTTCCCAAGATTTTAAAATCACAGTCAACTGGCTTCGAGCCTGGTTGGTACCTACACGCGGACTGCTACCTGTAACGTTTTGCACATACGCCACATTGGGATTTTTCTCCAGGAATGCCACGGCACGATCGGTTACAGCCCGTGTACGCTCCAGCGTAGCCCCTTCGGGCAATTCCAATTCTACGGTAAAATACCCCTGGTCTTCCTCTGGAAGGAAACTTGTAGGAATCAAGTTATGAACCAGGAAAATAGCAATCAGCACCATGCCAAAGGCACTCATCAAACGGCGCGGATGTTTGATAACCCGGGTTATAACACTTACATATTTATTATTACCGATAGCTAGCCACTCGTTAATCTTACGGAATACAATATTTTTCTGCTTGCCACTATCAGGCCGCAAAATAAGCGAACACATTACAGGACTCAACGTGAGAGCCACTACCGTAGAAAGCAACACGGATACAGCAATCGTAATTGTAAACTGACGGTACAACTGACCAGTAATACCGCTCAAAAAGCTTACCGGAACAAACACGGCACAAAGCACCAATGAAGTGGCAATAACAGCACTCGTCAATCCAGTCATCGCCTTCTTGGTAGCCTCGTATGGAGACAGATGTTCTGTTTCCATCAAATGCTCCACATTTTCAACCACCACAATGGCATCATCCACCACAATACCGATGGCCAATACCAAGCCCAGCAACGTAAGCATATTGAGTGAAAAGCCGAAAATCAACATAAAACCGAATGTTCCTATCAATGAGATAGGCACTGCCACTACAGGAATGACGGTAGCCCGCCAACTCTGCAACGACAAATACACAACCAGAACCACCAATATCAATGCTTCGAACAGCGTCTTATACACTTCATTAATGGATTCAGAAATGTATGTAGTCATATCAAAAGGTATCTCGTAGCTCATACCCTCCGGGAAGTTGGCACTGATTTCCTGCATAGCCTTTTTCACTTCTTTGGCCACATCCATGGCATTGGCACCCGGCAACATATAAATACCTAACACTGCAGCATTTTCACCATTGATACCACTCTCTGTACTATAAGACGAAGCCTCCAAAGAAACCCGGGCCACATCGCGCAGACGGATAATCGATCCGTCAGCATTGGCACGCACCACGATATCTTCAAACTGCTTGGCTGTACTTAAACGTCCCTGCGTAGTAATAGGTATGGTAATATCCAATCCTGTTACAGGTTGCTGCCCCAATACACCGGCTGCCGACTCTCGGTTTTGGTCCTTGAGCGCATTCTGCAGGTCGGCCACCGTCAACCCGAAATTGGCCAATCGGTCGGGCATAGCCCAAATCTGCATGGCGTAATATCGGCTACCGATGTTCGATACCCTACCCACACCAGGTATACGACGCAAAAGGTCGAGCACATTAATCGTAGCAAAGTTACTTAAATAGATTTCATCAAATTTAGGGTCACTGGATGTAAGACAGAGCGTCATTAACTGACTAGGAGCCTGCTTTTCTACAGTAATACCGTTTTGGATTACTTCTGCCGGCAAACGGCTTTCAGCTAATTTCACACGATTCTGGATTTCTACTGCTGCCAAGTCGGCATCTGCTGACACATCAAAAGTAACAGTAGCTGAAAAGCCTCCAGAGTTGGAACTGTTGGATTCCATATAGAGCATTCCCGGAGTACCGTTCAATTCTTGTTCAATCGGTGTAGCCACTGCCTGCGACACAGTCAACGCACTAGCTCCCGGATACGAGGCCCCGATGCGCACCACCGGAGGCGTAATTTGCGGATATTGATCTACCGGCAACATGGTGAGGCCTATAACCCCCACTAATACAATCAAGATGGAAAGCACCATCGAGAATACGGGCCGGTCTATAAAAAATGTAACTTTCATGCTGTAGTTTCTCCTTACTTCATTTTATTCAACGAACTGTCATCCTCTTTCTCTTCTTTCTTCACAGCCATCTGCGGACGCACTTTCATTCCCGGTGTCAGTTTATGGAACCCTTCTATTACCACCTGCTCACCGGCAGCCAATCCGCGTTCCACCACCATATTATTACCAAATTCGGGTCCCAGCTCTATAAAACGATTCTCCACTGTAGAATCACGACGCATGACATAAATGTAAGCTCCTCCCTTTTCAATCGTAATAGCCTTTTGCGGCACTGCCACTGCACCTTCACGTACATCCAATAGAAGTTTTACCTTGGTAAACTGTCCGGGCAACAAGATACGTTCCGGATTAGGCATTTCGGCACGCACAGAGAAAGTACCTGTCTTTGGGTCTACCTGCGGTTCTGCAAAATCTACAATACCTTTATAAGGATATACCGTATTATCTGCCAAGGTAATTGTAATGCTGGGCTGCCATGAGCGAGTAGAATCCTGCCGTCCGATTTCAATGTTACGTTCCTTACTCTTCAGGTAATCCAACCCAGTCATGCTGAAATCTACCAGCACCGTATCACTTTTCACCACCGTAGCCAGCAAGGACTTGGCTCCAGGCCCTACGAGTGTACCTAAATCCACATGGCGCTCACTGATATGACCGCTCAACGGAGAACGTACAATAGTATATCCCAATTCGAGTTCAGCCTGGTCTAAATCAGCCTGACTCATTGCTACAGAAGCTTCTGCTGTCTCATATGCAGCCTGCGCATTATCCAAATCCAACTGGCTGGCAGCATTCTGTTCATATAGCGGACGTATACGTTCCAGGTCTCTTTTAGCCTTTAGTGCTTGTGCTTCATCTTTCTTGAGCTGCGCACGCACCTTGTCGGCCTTAGCCCGGTACTGATCCTGATTAATTACAAACAATACTTGATTCTTCGTAACATACGTACCCTCATTGAATAGCATATTCTCCAAATAGCCTTCCACACGAGCACGTACTTCAACAAACTGCTGTGCGCGGATTCTTCCCACATACTCACCATAGATTTCCACATCACCTGTTTCTGCCGGTTCTACTACTACAGTGGGCAATACAGGAGGCACCTCTTTAGGCCACGTCAGTATCACATAGCCTGCCAGTAATGCAGCCATGCAAATCAACATTGTTATCCATCTCTTTTTTTTCAGCTTCAGTTCTTTTTTTGTTAAAAACAGTCTCATGCTAGTTTGTTTATTGTTAGGTTATTTTTGTATCTTCCCTTTAAGACAGGCAAACCCAATGCCATTCTTATGGAAAATCGGCACAAAGATACGCAATTCCCTATATCTCAACAAACAAAGCAACAGCATTTGATAAAGTTCTACAAAAAAAATATGCCACAAACTGTAGAATGCTCCTCAAAAGTGTGGAAAAACGCCCCAAAATGTTCTCTTTTCCAAAAAAAGGTCTTATCTTTACCGGAAATAAGAAGCCGCTTGCATTTTATCCCTGCGAATGCAAAGTTTGTCAAGTCAGGATACAAAATCCAAAAATCGGACTTGCAAAAGCAGAAAGCCAATGCCGGATAAGATAAAAGTTGCCTCTAAACCTATTAATCACTATTAATATTAAAGATTATGGCAAACAGAAGACAATTGAAAAAGAACGTGAACTATATCGCAGGAGAACTTTTCATGGAATGCCTCGTGATGCGTAATTACGTACCTGGAACCGATAAGCAGAAAGCAGATGATTTGATGAGTAACATTCTGAAGATTCAAGACGAATTCATCAGCCGCATCAGCCACACTGAACCTGGCAACGTGAAAGGTTTCTACCATAAATTCCACACTGATTTCCAAACAAAAGTAGACGAAATAATCGAAGCATTGGGTAAATTGAACGAAGCATGAAGCAAAAACTTTACAGTTTCATCTATTACAAACTACTGGGATGGAAAACAAACGTGACGGTGCCTAACTATGCCAAGTGCGTAATCTGTGCGGCACCTCATACTACCAACTGGGATTTATTTATCGGCAAACTGTTCTATGGAGCGATAGGCCGAAAGACTAGCTTTATGATGAAGAAAGAATGGTTTTTCTTTCCGCTAGGCATACTGTTCAAAGCTGTAGGCGGCATACCGGTGAACCGCGGAAAAAAGTCCTCGCTGGTAGACCAGATGGCTCAGCGTTTTTCGAGCTCTTCTTATTTCAACCTTGCCATCACCCCTGAAGGCACCCGAAAAGCTAACCCCAATTGGAAAAAAGGCTTCTACTATATCGCACTGAAGGCGCAGGTACCCATTCTGCTCATCGGTATCGATTATGAGAAGAAGACCATTACAGCCACACGTGAACTAATGCCCAGCGGTGACATAGAGAAAGATCTGAAAGAAATCAAACTTTATTTCAAGGATTTCAAAGGCAAAAAGCCCGAGAACTTTGCTATTTAAACAAATGAGAATTTCCATTATACAGACCGATATCTGTTGGGAAGACAAATCCGCCAACCTGCAACTGGTAGAACATCAGTTGCAGGCATTGAGCGGAAATACCGATTTAGCAGTGTTGCCCGAAATGTTCTCCACCGGATTCAGTATGCAGACGGAAATACTGGCAGAACCTACCGAAGGCCCAACCTTGACTAAACTAAAGCAATGGGCAACTTACTACCAGCTAGCCATTGCAGGCAGCTACTTAGCCACAGACCCCCTTACTACCAACTATTATAACCGTGCGTTTTTTCTTACCCCCGACGGAGAAAGCTATTACTACGACAAACGCCACCTATTCAGTATGGGAGGGGAAAACAAGCACTTTACACCGGGCAGACAACGTCCTATCATCCATTACCGCGGATGGAATATCTGCCTGCTCATCTGCTACGACCTTCGTTTCCCGGTATGGAGCAGAAATACCCACAATGAATACGACTTACTCCTTTACGTAGCCAACTGGCCCGCTACCCGCCGTCAAGCATGGGATACCCTGCTAGCTGCCCGTGCCATAGAGAACCTGGCCTACGTAGGCGGAGTGAACCGCATCGGCACCGATGGCAACCAACTATTCTATAACGGTGGAAGCGCACTCTACAGCCCCAAAGGAGAGCGACTTATCTCAATACCTGATACAACAGCAGCAGCGGCCACCATTGAACTTTCCTTGACCAACTTGCAGCATATCCGCCAGAAATTTCCGGCATGGAAAGATGCCGACCCTTTCAAAATCTGTTTGTAGTCTTTAAAAAAGTCACGATTCACCGCATTTTCTACTTTTTTTCATTTATCTTTGTCTGTCAATAAAAATATGAATGAATATATAGAACTAAAAAAGTAGAAAAGTATTATGGCAATGCATACATGGTTTGAATGTAAGATACGTTACGAGAAAGTGATGGAAAACGGCATGAATAAGAAAGTGACAGAACCTTATCTGGTAGATGCACTCAGTTTTACCGAGGCAGAAGCACGGATTATAGAAGAAATCACGCCTTTCATCAGCGGAGAATTTACCGTAGCCGATATCAAACGAGCCAATTACAGCGAGCTGTTCCCCAGCGAAGAAGAAGCAGCCGACCGATGGTTCAAAAGCAAGCTGGTATTCATCACACTTGATGAAAAAAGCGGAGCTGAAAAGAAAACGTCCACCCAAGTACTGATACAAGCAGCCGACCTGCGCGATGCGGTGAAGAAACTAGACGAAGGCATGAAAGGCACCATGGCCGATTATCAGATAGCCTCCATAGCAGAAACAGCTATCCTAGACGTATACCCCTATAGTGCAGAACCCGACGACAAGCCTGAAGTATAGAAGTCTAATAAAAAACGATATTTTTTATACAAGAAATACAATGATAGCAGAGATCATCCATCAAATCAACAATGAACTGCCATCCGGCGTCAGACTGGTGGCTGTATCCAAATTTCATCCTACAGAAGCTATAAAAGAAGCCTATCAGGCAGGACAACGCATCTTCGGTGAAAGCCGTATGCAAGAACTGGTAAAAAAACACGAGGATTTGCCTAAAGACATCGAATGGCACTTCATCGGACACCTGCAAACCAACAAAGTACGCTACATCGTACCTTTCATATCGTTGATAGAAAGTATCGATTCACCCAGACTACTGAAAGAAGTCAATAAGCAGGCTGCAGAAGCGGGCCGCACTGTAAACGTACTACTACAATTACACATTGCCCAAGAAGAGACCAAATTTGGATTCGACTTTGAGGAATGTCGCACCTATCTGGCAGAAGGTAGCTGGAGGGAACTGAATAATGTACGCATCTGCGGCCTGATGGGAATGGCCTCGAATACCGACTGTATGGAACAAGTGAAACAAGAATTTGCCAGCCTTCATACATTTTTTAAGGAAGTAAAGGAAACTTTCTTTGTCGGCAAAGACTACTTCCAGGAAATATCCATGGGCATGTCACACGATTATCCGCTGGCCATCGAACAAGGAAGTACCTTAATTCGAGTGGGCAGCAAAATTTTCGGAGAAAGAAATTATCATTAATCACCTATAAATTATAATTATCATGGCAACATTAGAAACCACTTTTGCGGGATTAAAACTGAAGAACCCCATCATTGTGAGCAGTTCCGGACTGACAGACAGTGCAGCAAAGAATCAGAAACTCTGCGAAGCAGGAGCCGGTGCCATCGTACTGAAATCGCTCTTCGAAGAGCAGATTATGATGGAAGCCGACTGGATGGGCGATGCCAACATGTATCCCGAAGGAAGTGACTATTTGGTAGGATATATCCGCGAACACAAGTTGGGAGAATACTTGAGCCTTATCAAAGAAAGCAAACAGGTGTGCAACATTCCCATCATTGCCAGCATCAACTGCTACCAGAATGCTGACTGGATAGACTTTGCCAAGAAAATTGAAGAGGCAGGTGCCGATGCTTTGGAAATCAACATTCTGGCCCTGCAAACAGATGTACTTTATAACTACGGCACGTTCGAACAACGTCATATCGAAATCCTGCAACACATTAAAAAGACCATACAGATACCGGTTATCATGAAATTGGGTGACAACCTGACCAATCCTATTGCCTTGATTGAACAATTGTATGCCAACGGGGCAGCAGCAGTAGTGCTGTTCAACCGTTTTTATCAACCGGATATCGACATCGAAAAACTTACCCATACTACAGGCAACGTATTCAGCAACGAAGCAGAACTGGGCAAGACACTCCGCTGGATAGGCATTGCCTCAGCATCTGTCAAGAATCTGGATTATGCTGCTTCAGGAGGAGTGCATTCTGCTGAAGGCATGATTAAAGCCATTCTCGCTGGTGCATCGGCTATCGAAATGTGCAGCGTTATCTACCAGAAAACTCCTGCCGTGATTCAAGGATTCCTAGCTGCCACCGAACAGTGGATGAACCGAAAAGGTATGGAAAGCATCCAGCAATTCAAGGGTATGCTGAATGTTCATGATCTGAAAGGTGTGAATACATTCGAACGCACACAATTCCTGAAATACTTCTCTTCTCACGAATAAGTGAATCCAGAAGAAACTCAAAAGAGGATGTACCGCAATGGATACATCCTCTTTCACTTTTACAAACACAGTATTTTTAACTTACACCCTCACGGGCCACAAAGAAAAAATACACTCCATTCATTTGCAACCTCTCTCGAAGTCTTTGCAAATTATTCGACTCTTAAAACGGAAAGGAGCAACGATTTTTCTCCTATTCCCCATATTTACTAGAAACTGTACAATCAGAATTTATAACCTACAGACAAAGCTACAGTCATGTTTCTCGGAGTAACCTCTTCGAAATCTGCTACCTTTGTCAACCCAAACATAGCATCCAGATTGACCATAATCTTACCGAATTCCAAGCCGGCACCGATACCTAAACCAAATTCAAAACGTTTACCGCCTGCCTGACCTTCATCATCACCAAAGAAATCCTGTTTCACTTCCACATTGCCTTCTTCCAATTTTGCTTTACCACCAATACCTACACCGATGAACGGGCCTGCCTTGGCCACAAACTTCATAGTATCGGTCAAATCGAAATTGGCTGCAGCCATTACAGGCAATTGCAGATACATGGGATTTAACTTCACGTCATCCCCCAGTATATCCGTCTTGGCACCTTTCGTGATAAACAACAAAGAAGGACGCACAGACCACATATCTGTAATGGCATATTCCATACCCACACCTACCTGGTAGCCTACCTTCATCTTTGCATCATCCATATCAGAGATACTACTCATATTGATACCGGCTTGCGCATTCCAAGTAATCTGTGCGAAAGTCACTGTAGAAAACATTGCCAACAAGGCTAGAACAAATAACTTTTTCATAATTATCTCCTTTTAGTTAGTAAATAAATTGAATTACTCTATACAACAAAGGTATAATAAAAAATCAATATATAAAAATATTTATATACACAAAATAGTACTATATGGTTCTATGGGTGACTATCCTATAAAAATAGAGGATTAAACGAAAAAAAAATAGAAAACTGCTTGATATTTATACCAGTTTCTACTGTACGATATTTCTAAGGATTATCTGTGATGCATTGAAGGGCATAGCAGACTATGCGACGAAAATCATTGCAGAAAAAGACCGGAAACAAACTCAGATAAACCTGCATATAATACCTTCTGGATAAAATGTAAAACAGTTCCTACATAACTATCATAAAAATAAAGATTCTATTAAGTAGCGCTTTCCCTGCCGCCTATTCGGTGATTTATCTTATCTTTGCAGTCGCAATGGATAATCAATAGACCCGTATGAAAATTCTTTGGATAGATCTAAATAGTTCGTATGCCCACTCGTCGCTGGCCCTGCCGGCTCTGCATGCCCAAATGGCTCATAACCCTGCCGTGGAATGGGCAGTAGTTTCTGCTACCATCAACGAACAGACAGGCATGATAATCGAAAAGATTTACCAACACCGCCCCGACATCATAGCTGCCACCACTTGGCTTTTCAATCATGAAACCTTGATGCATGTAGCTTCGCGCGTGAAAGCTCTGCTCCCTCACAGCTGCCTAATACTGGGCGGACCGGAATTTCTAGGTCACAACGAGGCATTTCTCAGAAAAAACCCTTTTGTGGACTGCGTATTCAGAGGCGAAGGAGAAGAGTATTTTCCTCGCTGGGTGGAATGCTGGAACCGTCGGGAAGAATGGGCAGACATCTGCGGATTATGTTACCTGGATAGCGAACAACACTATCACGACCAGGGGTTGGCACGCGTAGCCGATTTTCAAGCATTGGAAGCTCCAGAAAGCAGTAGATTCTTCAATTGGACCAAACCTTTTGTACAGCTAGAAACGACCCGCGGATGTTTCAACACATGCGCCTTCTGTGTAAGTGGCGGTGAAAAGCCTATACGCACATTGGACATAGAAACCATTAGCGAACGGCTGAAACTTATTGATGCACACGGTATCCGACACGTGCGGGTACTGGATCGCACTTTCAATTATAACACCCGGCGTGCCCGCCAATTGTTGGAATTATTCCGACAATATCCGCACATTCAATTTCACTTAGAGATACATCCTGCCCTCTTATCGGAAGAACTGAAAGAAATGCTCCGCCAGGCACCACACGGGCTGCTACACCTGGAGGCCGGCATCCAAAGTCTGCGCGAACCCGTATTGGAACAATGCCGCCGGGCAGGTAAACTAAGCGACGCGCTGGAAGGACTGAAGTTTCTGTGCTCACTTCCCAACATGGAAACGCATGCCGACCTCATAGCCGGACTTCCTTTGTATAGACTGAACGAGATATTCGAAGATATACAAACCCTGGCCGCATACCGAGCCGGAGAAATACAACTGGAATCTCTAAAGCTTCTTCCCGGTACTGACATGCGTCGCAGAGCTACAGAGCTAGGAATCAGTTATGCCCCTCTTCCCCCTTATGAAGTGCTTCAGACTCGAGAAATCTCTGTAGAAGAATTACAAGTAGCTCGCAGACTATCCCGTCTGCTGGATGAGTTCTACAATACCCCGGCCTGGCAACCGCTTACCCGGCGACTCATACTGCACGACGAGCAATTTCTGCATCTCTTCCTAGCCTACCTCACCGAAGGGAATTACATCGATCAGCCCATGAGTTTAGAGAAACGAGGCTTATTGCTCTACCAATTCTGTTGCCAGCGTTATCCCGACTTTCAGATTGAAGCCAGCATAGCCTGGATTGAAGCCGGTATGTCGCTCAAAAAAGTTCCTGCCGAACGCGTGCGCACTAAGCGACAATTACCGCCCGAACAGTGGGAGGTACTGCAAGGTACCTATAAAGAAAGCCTACGTCTCTGTTTCCTACCCGTCGACGAAAGCGGACTGCACGGCTATTGGTTTGGTTTCGAATCCGAGATACAAAAAAACGCGCCCGTATTCAAGGCGCGTTCTTAAGGTATACTAAAAAAAACGGGAAGACAATATCGACGCATGTCCCTACCAGCCCAACTGCGACAGACCGGAAGCTTGATACCAATCCGTCTGACGATAGGCTGCTGCAGTGGCTCCCGAAGCACTTGCAGGAATGTAATGGGTCACTCCGTGACTCCCTTCCATAGAAAACATACCAACGAATCCAGAATAATTTTTCGGAGTAGTTTTCCAATAAGCCATACACTGATTATAAGCTGCCTCCCATTCCTTGAACGGAGTGTCAGGTAGCACCTTACGCATCAATTGCAAGAAGTCATAGTATCCCACATGCGAACGGCCAGTCCTGCAGTCATAGTCAAACAGCCGGGCAAGACGCAAGTCTTCAGGACTGGCAGCTTCTGCTTCAGCCAGACAACGGCGCGTCACAGTAGCCAGTGTCTGCATCTCCGTCAGCCGGGTAACTGCCATAGACACACCACCTGTCCAGTTACTGTTGCTGATACCTACTCCCTCATCATACATATGCTCGTATACTTGATAGTAAGCCTCTGCAGTTCCAACAACCTCTTGCCCCACCAGCATATAAGGCACAATGGCATCGTAAGGAGCACCGGGACCAGGCGTTTCAGTAGGAGAAGCAATCAGATAATCTGCAAACGGACGCAAGGCATACGCTACCTCGACCGACTGCATAAAACAGGCATCGAACAAGATAAAATCAAACCGAAGGTTCGGAATATAATCCAATACCTGCACCAATTCGGAAATGTTCATCCGGTGTGTACCTTGACCGGCATCCTCGCCTACCCAACGCGTATTCGGGGCAGGAAAAGGTATCCATCCATCCCCGTGCGACCAGTACACCAGCCCGTAGCTGGATGCCCTAAACTTAGGATTGTCAAACACATCACCAAAAACCTCCTGCATTTCGGCTACACCCACCGAGTTCCGTTCTTCGTACGTCTTGATTACCTCTTCACGCATCGAGCCATCGTCAGCACGTATCAATTCCATCAGTACGGGTTTCTGCAAGCCACGTCTGAAATCCTTATATACCAATAACCGGCTTCCGCGACCAGCCACTTGCTGCATGCCCAACTTCATCTCTTCCCAATCGTTTTGGGCAAAATGCACTGTACCGTTATAATCCCCCAAGTTATTGTCGGCAGCCATATAAACCAACACCGTACGCTGAACAGCATGGACAACATGCACCTCGCAAGTAGCCTGCTGTCCGCCTGCCCGGGCAATAACGGACGTACTTCCCACCTTGACTGGATGAATCACACCGCTGGCATCGACTTGCGCCACAGATGCATCGGCCGAAGACCATTGCACCGTTTGATCAGCCCCTTCGGGAGAAACCGTAACCTGCAGCACCGCCTCCTCCCCCATCGGAAGGAACAGTTTGGATGACCCCAATGTTAGTTGCTCTACGGGAAACTGCGGTTCGTCTTCATTACCACATGCAGCAAGAAACAAGGCGCAAAAACCCCAAATAAAATACCCAATCTGCTTCATGATACATTATCTCATTGAGTAATCAATCAGGATGTTATTCTTTCGGTTTTTCGAAGCGAAAAGTATTCTTGTCAATAGCTTCCATCGCCATCTTGCTTTTCTTATACTTACCCATCACCTGATGTGCTTCTTTCTCCAGTTTCTTCTTATTTTCACTGAAGTAAATCATACAAGTATAATTCGGTTTCTGCTTGTAATAATCCACATAGTTCTTTAACTGATAAGAATACAGTTCACGCTGAGGAAGCATACCAGACTTATTCAGCTGCACACTGTCCAGCAACTGTATTTCTGTGTAGTATACCACCGAATCATTGAATGAAGCTGCAATGCCGAATGCATATACAGGTTTTTCCTTACTCTTCATAGTGAAAGCCGAGCAAAGGGTAAACACCAGTGCCGCGGCCATAATAAAACGAATGTATTTCATCTCTTTCTGAATTTTTAGTTAGTTGCCGACAAATATACTACAAAGAAACCAAAGAGCGGAATCAAACATCCACTTTCTTTTCCCTCATCCATAAATCGTAGCCACCAAAGTGCGGTCGCCTCCATAATCTCGAAACTCACACAGGTAAATACCTTGCCAGGTGCCCAGGTTCAGTCGCCCGTTCGTAATCGGAATAGTCAGACTTACTCCGAACAGAGAACTCTTGGCATGCGCAGGCATATCATCCGCGCCTTCAAACGTGTGTTCATAATAAGGCTCGTTCTCCTTCACCAAATGATTCAGGATGTGTTCCATATCCACACGCACATCCGGATCGGCATTCTCATTGATGGAAAGTGCACAAGAAGTGTGCTGCACAAAGAGATTCAATAACCCTGTCTGCGGCAAGGGAGCAGGAAGATGCTGAAGCACTTCCCGGGTAATTAAATGACATCCGCGCCTTTTATGCGGAATCTTAAATACGGCTTGCTGTATCATATTACTATCTATATTAAAGATGACTTACATTGTTACTACCAGCAAAGATACTTCTTGCTGCTCTTTCTCTACTTTTATTCAGGTGACAAACATGCATAGAATTTATCAAACTACCAACTAGATAAAGATTATTTTTCGAGAAACGCCTTCAAAACTTCTCTGAACCGCATCTCATCCCTGACAGCCCCTAACCGCCAGTTACCTCTCTTGATACCTACAGAACTGGTATCTGTTGCCGGATGCGTTTCCAATTATATTGTGTATATTTGCAGAGGAATAGAGATAAAAACACATACATCCATGCTGAAACTTCGCTGCGTAGTAGAAAGAATCACGTATCAGAATCCGGAAAACGGATATTCGGTAATGAAAGTCAAGGTGAAAGGTTACAATGACCTGGTGACGCTGGTGGGCAACTTACTGGAGGTGCCAGCCGGCAGTGTGCTGCAATGCGAAGGCGACTGGAAGGTGGACAAGCGATATGGCAGCCAGTTTGTGTGTCAGACGTGGGAGGAGGTGATGCCGGCCACTGTATACGGCATAGAAAAATACTTGGGCAGCGGACTGGTGAAGGGTATCGGACCGAAGTTTGCACAACTCATTGTAAAACAGTTTGGACTGGATACCATTGATATCATAGAGACCGACATCGAACGGCTCTATGAAGTGCCCGGCATCGGCAAGAGGCGAGTGGAAAAAATTCGCGAAAGCTGGGATAAACAGAAAGATATCAAGAATGTGATGCTCTTTTTGCAAAGCTATGGCGTAAGCACAGCCTATGCTGCCAAAATCTACCGACAGTATGGCAAAGAGAGCATTGACCGGGTAAAGGAGAACCCCTACCGACTGGCAGATGATATCTGGGGCATCGGATTTAAGACGGCCGACGGAATAGCCGCCAAGATGGGCTACGAAAAGGATGACCTGCGCCGGTGCCAGAGCGGCATAATCTACACCCTCAACCAACTGGCAAACGAAGGACATGTGTATGCCGAAGAGGAACAGTTGGTGAAAGCGGCCATAGAATTACTAGAAGCCGACGAATCACCCATACGAGAGGCGCTGAGGAATATGTTACTGACTGATGACTTGAAACAGGAAAACGAGGCCATCTACCTGCCGCCTTTCTATTACGCCGAAGCGGGCACTGCCAATCGTCTGCTGGCACTGCTACGCACCACAGACGAGGGATTGTTTACCCAGACAGTCGACGTGCCCAGCCTCTCGAAAGAGACAGGCATAGACTACGATGACGTACAGTTACAAGCCATCGAAGAGGCCGTACGCTCGAAGGTGATGGTGCTGACCGGCGGACCAGGAACCGGAAAAACCACCACTACGCAGGGTATCATAGCCGCACTGAAACACATGGGACTGCGTATACTGCTGGCTGCCCCCACGGGACGTGCAGCCAAACGCATGAGCGAGGCCACAGGTATGGAAGCGAAAACCATTCACCGTATGCTGGAGTTCAACCCGAAAGATGGCTATAAACGCAATGAAGAAAATCCGCTGGAGGGAGATGCGCTGATTGTAGATGAATGTTCCATGATAGACATCGTTCTCATGAACAGCCTAATGAAGGCTATTCCTTCTTCCATGCGGGTGGTCTTTGTGGGCGATATCGATCAGCTTCCCAGCGTGGGTGCCGGGAATGTATTACGCGACTTGATAGAAAGCGACATCATTCCGGTTATCCGTCTGACACGCATTTTCCGGCAGGCACAGAGCAGCCGCATCGTAATGAGTGCTCATGCCATCAACCAGGGACAATTTCCGGATACGAGCAACGGGCAGCAGACAGACTTCTTCTTCATACAGCAGGAGGATCCGGAAACTGTGGCACAAGAAATAGTGAATTTGGTAAAAAACAGACTGCCCAAAGCGTATCACCAGAAAGTGAGCAATATACAGGTACTTACCCCCATGCAACGGGGAGTGGTGGGAGCTGCCCAGCTGAACCTGGCGCTGCAGCAGGCACTGAATCCGTCGCAAGTGGCTCTGAACAGAGGTGGTTATTCGTTTCGTCAGGGCGACCGTGTGATGCAGTTGCGCAATAATTACGACAAAGAGGTATTCAACGGCGACCTAGGCTACGTGGAGTCGGTCGACGTAGAAGAACGCACACTATGGGTGAATTTTGATGAGCGACTAGTGGAATATGAGGTATCAGAACTGGATGAGTTGACATTGGCCTATGCCACTACCATCCACAAGTCGCAAGGATCGGAATATCCTCTTGTAGTGATGCCGGTGCTGATGACACACTATGTGATGCTACAACGGAACCTGATTTATACCGGCATCACCCGTGCCAAGAAGATTTGCATATTGATTGGCACCAAGAAAGCTCTGTGGTATGCCATACGCAATATGTCGGTGTTGAAACGGAATACCCGACTGAAGGAACGGCTGAATCCGACACTGGCCAAGACTGCCGCGGCTAGCCCTATCAAGAGCTATCCGCTGCAACCAAACACCGACACAGCTATGGCTGCCGATGCGCACTTACCCTATCCATCGGCATAAAGACCTACCATATGGATACTATTCTGCTGAAGCATCCTGCACGACCGGTTCGCACGACACACGCGTCAGTTCCCCCGTTACAGAATGGATAATGAAACCACTTACCATGATATCGTGCGGAATCAGCGGATGCGAAAGGATAGCCTGCACCGTGCCACGCACCGATTTCTCGGTATCTTCAAACCCATCGAGCCACGACGCAAAATCCACTCCGCAGAAACGAATCATATCAATTGTTTCCTGCTTCACCCCACGCGCCTTCATACGTTCTATCATTTCCTCGTGATTCATATGACAGGCACCACAGTCTGAATGGGCTATTACCATCACTTCCTTTACACCTAATTCATAAATAGCCACCAGCAGACTTCGGATAACACTGCCAAACGGATGTGAAATCACCCCACCTGCGTTCTTAATCATTTTCACATCGCCGTTTCTAAGTCCCAGCGCAGCCGGAAGCAATTCCGTCAGGCGGGTATCCATACACGACAGAATGGCTATCTTCTTATCGGGATATTTATTGGTGATATACTTTTCGTAGCCTTTATTGGCTACAAATGCTTTGTTAAATGCTAAAATTTCATCAATCATCGCTGTAATCTTTTGAGTTATACCTACCCCCAATAGAGGATTGTCTGTATTAAGTACAAGCCGCAGACTTATAAAGGATAGTCTTCGAATGCATAGAGCAAGGTAGACAGATAGCGTTCTCCGGTATCGGGCAAGAGCACTACGATTTTCTTACCGGCATAATCCGACCGGCTGGCCAGTTGCAAAGCAGCATACACAGCTGCTCCTGATGATATGCCTACCAGTAGCCCCTCTTTCAGTGAGAGTTCACGCCCCGTGCGGATGGCGTCATCATCGGCCACTTGAATCACACGGTCTACCACCGAAGAGTGATAGGTCTGCGGCACAAATCCGGCACCGATGCCTTGTATCTTATGCACACCGGGCTGACACCCTGAAAGAACGGCCGAAGCAGCAGGCTCCACAGCCACCACTTCTATCTGCGGATTGTGACGTTTAAGTCCCTGGCCTACCCCACTGACGGTACCTCCAGTACCCACACCAGCCACAAACACATCTACTTTTCCGTCGGTATCCTCCCAGATTTCTTCGGCCGTAGTATCTACATGAGCTTTAGGATTGGCCGGATTGGCGAATTGCTGCAGAATAACAGATCCAGAAATAGCGTTGCGCAGTTCTCTTGCCTTATCGATAGCTCCCTGCATACCCAGGTGACCCGGCGTAAGCACCAGCTGGGCTCCCATAGCCTTAAGCAGGTTCTGCCGCTCCACACTCATGGTGTCGGGCATGGTCAGCAGGGTGTGATATCCCTTTACGGTAGAGACCCATGCCAGCCCTACTCCGGTGTTTCCGCTGGTCGGCTCAATGATGGTGGCACCAGGCTTCAAGATACCTTTTTCTTCCGCATCTTCTATCATAGCCAGAGCTACACGATCTTTGACGCTTCCACCCGGATTAAAATATTCCAACTTAGCTATGAGGGTGGCTTTACTGGCATGCACTTCAGCCAAACGCTGCAACTCCAGCAAAGGAGTATGCCCGATTAATTCGGTTAAATTTGTTTTGATAGCAGCCATAATCTATAGTTTTTGGTTTTACTGACACAAAAATAATTGATTTTTTCAAACTTCCCAAATCGGCAGAATACTCTCTTCCAACTTGATCCATGGTAATAACTGCTTCATTTAAATGTAGCAAAGAAGAAATAAGTTTTCCGGCCAGCCGAATCCATGGAGTTTTTTTTCAAAAGCTGAAGGTTTTCGATGCGATATCTATAGAAAAAAAACAATAAACCTATAGGTATACCTGTTGGCGGAATTAAAATAGCGCATATTTAACTCTGCCAATAGGTTATAAGAAGTGAATCTGTTTCATTACAAAATCTTTTATAATCCTCAAAATCATTATTTGACCATGTTATAATAGATTCTCCATATGCAGTAAGAACAGAACAAACAATAATAATCACAATGAATGCTAAATGACCTAAGAATATCTTATACTGCAAAAGCAACTTCATCTATAAACAAACAATTTACAATTTTAACGGTTAAAAATATGGAATGAAACTATTGGCATACATGATCGAAACTCTATTCGACAGTTACCGATTTGGCCAAATTGCGAGGCTTATCTACATCCTTTCCTTTACACACTGCCACATGATAAGCCAACAATTGTAGTGGAATGATCGTTATTAGCGACTCCAGAGATTCCATGACGCGGGGCACTTCAATCACCTCGTCGGCCAATGCGGCAATCGACCGGTCGCCTTCATTGACGATTGCGATAATCTTCCCCTTACGCGCTTTGATTTCCTGCACATTACTTAGCACTTTGTCATACATCTCATTATCTGTAGCAATGATAATGACAGGCATTTCTGAGTCGATGAGTGCTATTGGCCCGTGCTTCATTTCAGCCGCCGGATAACCTTCAGCATGGATATAAGATATCTCTTTCAGTTTTAAAGCTCCCTCCATAGCTACAGGGTAGTTGAAGCCTCTCCCCAGGTATAGAATGTTGTGGGCATACGTGAAGGTCTTGGCCAGCGAAGCAATCCGGTCATTCTGTTTCAACACCTGTTTCATTTGCTGCGGCAGCTGATGCAACGCTTCCAGCAATTGCCGAAAAGTACACTCGTCCATAGTTCCTTTGGCCCGGGCCAAACTGAATGCCAGCATAGCCAGTACGGTGACCTGTCCGGTAAATGCCTTTGTGGAAGCTACTCCGATTTCAGGGCCTACATGAATGTATGAACCGGTATGCGTGCTGCGGGGGATGGATGAACCCACTACATTACAAATGCCATACACAAAAGCCCCTTTCTGCTTGGCCAGTTCCAAAGCGGCCAATGTGTCGGCAGTCTCACCCGATTGTGAAATGGCCAGCACCACATCTTCTGGTTCTACTACCGGATTACTATATCTGAACTCGGAAGCATATTCTACCATGACGGGAATGCGGCAGTAGTTTTCCAAGAGATACTTACCGATGAGTCCAGCATGCCAGGAAGTTCCGCAAGCTACAATAATAATCCGTCGGGCTGACAACAGCCGTTCTTGGTTAATCTCCACAGCCGATAAGTTCAGCCGATGACTTTCTATATTCACCCGACCACGCATACAATTGACTAGGCAGTCGGGTTGTTCGAAGATTTCCTTTAGCATGTAATGTGGATAAGCCCCTTTTTCCAACTGGCTTATCTCGACATCAATCGTTTTAATATCCGGATTGACAACCTCCTCATGTATATTTTCCACTTTCAACCCATTATCCAGATTTATCACAGCTATTTCCTCATCATTCAGATATACCACCTGATTGGTATAGTTCACCAATGGGGTTACATCTGAACTCAGAAAATATTCCTCCTCACCGATACCCACTACCAGTGGACTGCTTTTCCGCGCAACTATGATCTGTCGAGGATTCATCCGGTCTATCACCGCAATAGCATAAGCACCGACCACTGATTGGAGAGCAATTCTCATTCCCGTAAGCAAGTCAACAGAACGGATGTTGCAGATGTAATCGATAAACTGCACCAATACTTCTGTATCTGTATCGCTCTGAAACTGATACCCTTTAGCTACAAGTATATCCTTCAGAGCCAAATAGTTCTCTATAATGCCGTTATGCACCAAAGCATAACGGCCGGAAGCTGAACAATGCGGATGAGCATTGCATTCTGACGGTTCTCCATGAGTGGCCCAGCGTGTATGAGCTATGCCTAGATGAGCAGTCACATCTCGCGAAGTAACCAACGCTTCCAGATTGCTCACTTTTCCCTTGGCCTTATATACTTTCAGATGAGATTCATCATCCAATAGAGCTATCCCAGCACTATCATACCCACGATATTCCAGACGTTTTAATCCATTGATTAATATTGGATAGGCTTGATGCTGTCCGATATATCCTACAATTCCACACATATTCTATTCATCTTTAATTATTACTGTTTTTTGATTTTGTTAGATAATGCAAAGCCGATAGCTTTATTTATTGATATTCGCTCCAGGAAGTTATCAGTAAATCGTTTATATCCATGGTGCAAAATGCTTCGATGAAGGCACTGGCCAGACGGGCATTGGTAATCAGCGGAATATTCAAGTCAACGGCTGTACGGCGTATCTTGTATCCGTTGGTCAGTTCGGCTGGTGTCAGGTTCTTCGGAATATTAATGACCAGATCTACTTCTTTGCTATGAAGCAAGTCCAAGGCTTGCGGCTGCTGCGGTTCGTCCGGCCAATACACGATGGTATTGCTCACACCGTTCTCCGTCAGAAAAGCAGATGTTCCACCGGTAGCATACAATGCATAGCCTTTCAGCTGTAAGGTGCGGGCCGCTTCGAGCATGGCCGTTTTCTGCTTGATACCTCCTGTACTCAGCAGCACTCCCTTTTGAGGAATACGATATCCCACAGAAAGCATGGCTTTCAATAAAGCGCACGAGGAATCTGCACCCAGGCAGCCCACTTCGCCGGTAGAGGTCATATCAACTCCCAATACCGGGTCGGCATTTTGCAGCCGGTTAAAAGAAAACTGGCTAGCCTTGATACCCACATAATCAATATCGAACAAGCTCTTATCTGGTTTTTTTACTTCCAATCCTAACATCACGCGCGTGGCTAGTTCTATAAAATTAATCTTTAGTACTTTACTGATGAAAGGGAAAGAGCGGGAAGCACGGAGATTGCATTCTATGACCTTAATCTCATTATCACGGGCCAAAAACTGAATATTGAAAGGTCCGGAAATGGAAAGTTCTCTGGCAATCTTGCGACTGATGCGCTTAATGCGCCGCATGGTTTCCACATATAGTTTTTGAGGCGGGAACTGAATAGTGGCATCTCCGGAATGGACGCCGGCATACTCCACATGTTCGCTGATGGCATAGGCCACTATCTCGCCTTGGCATGCCACCGCATCCATTTCTACTTCCTTGGCTTCTTCTATGAAACGGCTCACCACCACGGGATGCTGCTTGGATACGTGAGCGGCCAGAGCTAAGAATCGTTTCAGTTCTTCTTCATTGGAGCATACATTCATTGCAGCTCCACTGAGCACATACGACGGACGCACCAGAACCGGAAAACCTACTTGTTGCACAAATTCCTGAATAGCTTCCAGCGATGTCAACGCACGCCATTCAGGCTGATCCACTCCGATGCGGTCCAACATGGCCGAGAACTTATCGCGGTCTTCTGCCCGGTCTATGCTGGTGGCACTGGTACCCAGAATCCGTATTCCTTGTTCGTCGAGCCGGAGTGCCAGATTATTGGGTATCTGTCCGCCGGTGGAGACAATCACCCCTTCGGGCTGTTCCACTTCCAGAATATCCATCACTCGTTCGAACGTCAGTTCGTCGAAATAAAGGCGATCGCAAATGTCATAATCTGTTGAAACCGTTTCGGGATTATAGTTAATCATTACACTCCGGTATCCTTCTTTCCGGAGAACCTGGAGCGCCTGCACCCCACACCAGTCAAACTCTACAGAAGAGCCGATGCGATAAGCACCCGAACCCAATACAACGACTCCTGGCTTAGTCCGATCAACAGTTACGTCATTTTCTGTACCATTATAAGTAAGGTAAAGATAATTGGTCTGAGCAGGATATTCACCAGCCAATGTATCAATTTGTTTTACTACCGGCAAGATGCCATACTGTTTCCGCAGGGAGCGCACACACCTTACTGCCGATTCACTGTCCTGCAGGGTATCCAATCCGATAGCACGGGCTACTTGAAAGTCTGAGAATCCCAAATTTTTCGCTTTCCGCAGTAAATCCGCAGGCAACGTATCTAAAGTATAATTTTCCAATGCTCTCGACACCTTTACGATGTGTCGCAATTTATACAGAAACCACCGGTCGATGCGAGTTTCTGCATGAATCTGCTCTACGCAATATCCCGCCTGCATGGCCTGACTGATGACAAATACCCGCATATCTGTAGGCTCACGCAAAGCCTTGTCCATATCAGCTATAGCCAGTTCCTTGTTCTGTACAAAGCCGTGCATACCTTGCCCTATCATGCGCAAACCTTTCTGAAAAGCCTCCTCAAAAGTACGTCCGATGGCCATCACTTCACCGACCGACTTCATGCTGCTGCCCAATACACGGCTCACGCCATGAAACTTGCCCAGATCCCATCGGGGTATCTTGCATACCACATAATCCAAAGCCGGTTCAAAAAAAACTGGCGTGGTTTTCGTCACCGAATTCTGCAGTTCGAACAATCCGTATCCTAGCCCTAATTTGGCCGCCACGAAGGCCAGTGGATATCCTGTAGCCTTAGAAGCCAGGGCCGATGAGCGACTCAGTCGGGCATTGACTTCAATAACACGGTAATCTTCACTCTCGGGGTCAAGGGCATATTGCACATTACATTCACCTATAATCCCGATGTGACGGATGATGCGGATAGCCAGCGAACGCAATAAATGATATTCACGATTGGTCAATGTCTGCGAAGGAGCCACCACGATGCTTTCGCCGGTATGAATCCCCAATGGGTCGAAGTTCTCCATATTGCACACTGTGATGCAGTTATCATACTGGTCTCGCACCACTTCGTATTCAATTTCTTTCCATCCTCTCAGGCTCTTCTCCACTAAGACCTGAGAAGAAAAAGAAAACGCTTTCTCGGCCAAAGCCTGCAACTGGCTTTCATTGTCACAAAATCCGCTGCCCAATCCGCCTAAGGCATAGGCTGCGCGGAGAATGACCGGATACCCCAATTCCTCTGCTGCCCGCTTGGCCTCTTCTACCGTATCAACCGCATGGCTCTGGATAGTCTTTACACCAATCTCATCCAGTTTGTGGACAAACAACTCTCGGTCTTCTGTATCCATAATGGCCTGTACCGGAGTTCCCAGCACCTGCACGCCCCATTTCTCAAAGACACCTTTCTTATAAAGCTCTACACCGCAGTTCAAGGCCGTCTGTCCTCCAAACGACAGCAAAATACCATCGGGACGTTCTTTTTCAATGACCTTCTCCACAAAAAAAGGAGTGACCGGTAAAAAATAAATCTGATCGGCCACTCCTTCGGATGTCTGTACGGTAGCAATATTAGGATTAATCAGCACCGTATAGATGCCTTCTTCACGTAAAGCCTTCAATGCTTGCGAACCGGAATAATCGAATTCACCAGCTTCACCGATTTTCAATGCTCCAGAACCCAGGAGCAGCACTTTCTGCAATTCTTTTTTCTTCATATTTACAAAAGCTTCACAAATTCATCAAACAAGAATTCTGTATCTAAAGGACCAGAAGCAGCTTCCGGATGAAACTGCACAGAGAACCAGGGCTTGGAATCGTGCCGAATGCCTTCATTCGACGCATCATTCATGTTTTGAAACCAAGGTTGCCATTCTTTGCCCAACGTCTGTTCGTCAACAGCAAAACCATGGTTCTGGGAAGTTATGAAGCAATGATTCGTTCCCAGCATACGTACAGGTTGGTTATGGCTGCGATGTCCGTACTTCAATTTATAGATTTGCGCTCCTCCGGCTTTAGCCAACAACTGATTGCCCAGACAGATACCGAAAATCGGCTTGTTACTCCTAGTCATGGCCCGGCGTATGTGTTCAACTGCTACCTCACACTGATTCGGATCACCAGGACCGTTACTCAAAAACAGTCCGTCGTAGTCCAATCCGGTAAAATCATAATCCCAGGGTACACGAATCACAGCTACATTCCGTTGAAGTAAACAACGCAAGATATTCAGCTTCACTCCACAATCCAGCAGCACCACCCGCTTGGCAGCTCCTTCTTGATACCGGATGATTTCCCGACAAGAAACCTGGGATACATAATTCTCCGTTCCGTAATCATGGGTGAAAGCAAATTCCGGTTGATCTTCATACACAATCTGTCCCATCATCACTCCAGATTCACGAAGCACCTTGGTCAAACAGCGAGTATCAATACCGGTTATACCAGGCACTTTTTCACGCTTCATCCATGCACCCAGACTTTCACAAGCATTCCAATGCGAATAATCATCCGAATAATCATTCACAATCAATGCACTGACATGAATCCGTTCGCTCTCCACATACAATGGGAATCCCTGATTATACAGCCGCAGAGGCGGTACTCCATAATTTCCCACCAGCGGATAGGTCAACACCATCAACTGACCGGCATAAGAAGGGTCTGTGAGACTCTCCGGATAACCCGTCATGGCTGTATTGAACACCACCTCACCGGCTACCGGCCCTTCATAGCCGAATGAAAGACCTTGAAAACGGCAACCGTTTTCCAAGATTAATGTAGCTTTCTTCATCTGTTCTAACTTATGGTCATTAAAATTGAAAATATTTCTCTATATAATCTATAAATGCACGGTACAATAATCGTAACCCGCCTTTCGTAGGATAATTGCCGCTGAAATACCAATCACCCGAATGCGAAGGACAGGATTCATGCAATCCTTCCAAGTCTTGATAGACTATCTTGATTTTCGCATGTACTCCTTCTGGCGTGAGCATGCAGGCTATCCTGTCCGATATTTCTTCATCGCTAAATGGGGCATATATTTCCTGGATATAATTGGGCTGTAGCGTTTTGACATCCGGGCTGTCAAGTTGGGACTTTACTTTCTTATAAACCCGCTCTATGACATTCTTCATACCTCGTTCCACCAGCAAGGCGATAGTTGCCCTAAAAGCGATGAACTGCTCCATGCTCGACATGTCAATGCCGTAGTAATCAGGATAACGCACCTGTGGGGAAGAGGAGACTATGATAATCTGCTTAGGGTTCAATCGATCCAGAATGCGGATAATGCTCTGTTGTAAGGTTGTGCCGCGTACAATACTGTCATCAATAATCACCAAATTGTCCACAAATGGCTGCAAACTGCCATAAGTAATATCATACACATGGGCAGCCAAGTCGTTGCGGCAGTTACCTTCGGATATGAAAGTCCTCAGCTTAATATCCTTGATGGCCACTTTTTCGCTACGGATGCGCATGGATAAAATTCGTTCCAGTTCTTCGTGTGTAGGTCGATGTCCAAATGCTTCAATACGTTGCACCTTAAATTCGTTAAGATACTTATCCAAACCTTGTAACATGCCGAAATAAGCCACTTCTGCGGTATTGGGGATATAAGAAAAAACGGTGTGTTCAATATCATAGTCTACCGCTTTCAAGATAGGTTGAACCAAGCGTTCACCCAAGCGTTTTCGCTCTCTGTAAATATCCAAATCACTACCCCGGCTAAAATAAATTCGCTCGAATGAGCAAGCATGTACCCCTTGCTCTTTATTGATGGTAGCCAACCGGAACTTTCCCTCCCGACTAATCAAGATGGCTTCACCGGGATTCAATTCATGGACTTCCTCAGCTGGCACATGAAGGGCGGTCTGAATAACCGGTCGTTCAGAAGCCAGTATCATCACTTCATCATCTTTATACCAGAAAGCTGTTCGGATGCCCCAGGGGTCACGTAGCGCAAAACACTCACCGCTACCCGTCATTCCACAAATCACATACCCTCCATCCCAGGAGGCACTGGCTTGCTTCAAAACCGGAACTAAATCTATCCGCCGCTCGATGGCTTGGGAAATCTCCAGACCGTCCAGGCCTTCTGCCTTGTACTGCTGATAGAGGTGATTCACTTCCCGGTCCAACTGATGTCCTAACTGTTCCAATAATAAATAAGTATCAGCACATCTGCGCGGATGTTGTCCGGTTTGCGTTATCTGGGAGAAAATCTCATCCACATTAGTCAGATTGAAATTACCGCACACTACTAGGTTCTGACTCCGCCAGTTACTACGGCGCAAAAAAGGATGTATATACGACAAACCACTTCGGCCGGTAGTGGAATAGCGCAGATGCCCCATGTATAATTCTCCCGCAAAAGGAAGTGGTTGCCTATCAAAGGTTCTATCAAGCAACTGTGAGTCATCTATGTCTTCAATCTGTTTATGCACTTGCTGAAAAATCTCTGTGATTGCTCCAGTTCCCAAGGCTCGTTCACGGAAAATAAATTCCTCTCCTGGCTGTGCATGCAATTTTACACAAGCTAATCCGGCTCCTTCCTGTCCCCGGTTGTGTTGTTTTTCCATCAACAGATACAAAATGTTCAACCCCCACATCCAGGTCCCATACTTCTTTTGATAATACTCCAATGGTTTCAGCAATCGTACCATTGCCACACCACACTCATGTTTTAGCGGTTCCATACTACAATAATTAACGGGAGACAAAATTAAAGAGTAGTGGCTTATAATACTGCTATCACCTCGTAGTTTTAGTTGTATTACCGAACCCATGTTGTAATTTGAATCATAATAGATGGATTTTACTTTCATAATGAAAGCTGATGAAACATATTATATTTCATTCTGAATTAACACCTTATTTTTGTTATCTATTTGACGAATATCAAATCATATTGTTTTAATTATTCATATATTTGTATCGTTTTATCAACACTCAGATTGGATTACAAACAAAAGAACAGTATGGCATTAATCAATGAGTATTATTTCGAACTGCCTAAAATCATGGATGCTTCAAAGACAGAGAAAGAAGTGGGAATTTTCAAGGTAATTCACCCCTCTTCACAACTTATCAATTTAGGTTGGAATGAAAAAAGACATCCGTTAGACAATTATATCATTGAAGCCATGCACCAATCCGTAGATGAAATAGCCATGCAGCCTTTACTGTTGGAAAATGCCTTCCAACAAGGACATCTTCTTTTACGCGAGGCGATTATCAAGAATGATTATAATACGCGCGGAATTCATCTAAGTACTGAGGAAATCTTCCTTAATCGAGGAATCAAAAATGAAATAGGAAATATCAATGAAATATTATGTAGCGACAATGCCATCGGAATACCTAATCCCAGTCAGCCCATTTATATGGGAAAGAGTATAGAATACCTTTCCGGAGATGAAAGCAACGGATTTGTTCCACAACCGCCCAATCATCAAATTGATGTGGTCTATCTTGCCTCACCCAATAATCCTACCGGTATTGTTTTCAGCAAGTCACAACTGAAAAAATGGGTAGATTACGCTTTGAAATACAATGTACTGATTATATATGACGCAACTTATGAAGCCTATATACAAGTACCCAATATTCCTCATTCCATCTATGAAATAAGAGGAGCTAAAAAAGTAGCCATTGAGCTGCACAACTTTTCACGAATCAACGGAGCTGTCGAAGTAGGGTGCGGGTACACAGTCATTCCCAAAGAATTGCATGCTCAATCACTCAGCGGAAAAGACATGTCCATCAACGACCTCTGGAGGTGCAGGCAGGAATTCCGTCCGGAGCATGTACCCTACTTGTGGCAATGTGCTGCTGTGGCCAGTTACACCGATAAAGGGAAAGTCGCAATCCGGGCTTCACTCGACTATTATTTGAGAAATGTACAACACATGCGAAGGGAACTTGCACAGAGCGGGCTGAAAATCTACGGCGGTGAACACATTCCTTATTTATGGATAAAAACTCCAAACGGATGCAATTCTTGGGAATTCTTTAGGCAAATGTTATATGGCGCTCAGGTTATCTGCATCCCCGGTACCGCATTCGGTCCTGCTGGTGAAGGCTATATCCGATTAAGTGCCTTCACTACACAAGATGACTGTGAAAAAGCAACAGAAAGATTATGTAAATGGTTAAAATAAATTGTTAAATATTTACAACAATGAACAAGAGACAAACAGGACTTTATGATGCTTCCTATGAACATGATGCCTGTGGTGTAGGTATGGTAGTTAACATTCATGGCAACAAATCGCATGAATTGGTGGAATCTGCCTTAAAAACGCTTGAAAACATGCGACATAGAGGAGCCGAAGGTGCCGATAGTAAAACAGGTGATGGTGCCGGCATCATGGTGCAGATTCCTCATGAATTTATCCTGCTACAAGGCATTCCTGTTCCGGAAAAGGGAAAATATGGAACCGGACTCGTCTTTCTGCCCAAACGGACAACTGAACAGGAGCAGATATTAAGTGTAGTGCTGGAAGAAGTGGAACGCGAAGGGCTTACATTGATGCATCTACGTAATGTACCCACTAACCCTAGTTGTCTGGGTAAAGATGCATTGGCGGCAGAACCCACCATCAAACAGCTCTTCATTACCGGAGCAGGAAGCGACCTGACAGCTTTTGAAAAAGCCCTATACGTTATCCGGAAAAGAATTGAAAAAAGAGTACATCAAAAAGACTTCTATATTGTATCACTTTCCTCTAAAAACATCGTTTACAAAGGAATGCTGACATCCATGCAGGTACGTGAATATTTTACAGACCTCACCCATCCATATTTTACCAGCGGACTGGCCTTGGTGCATTCTCGTTTCAGCACTAACACGTTCCCCACATGGAGTTTGGCACAGCCTTTCAGACTATTGGCTCACAATGGAGAAATCAACACCATCCGCGGAAACAGAAAATGGATGGAAGCACGGGAGAGCGTATTGGCATCAGAAATTTTTCCCAGCATTAAAGAGATAAGCCCCATTATCCAACCGGACATGAGCGATAGTGCTTCATTAGATAATGTTCTTGAGTTCCTTGTCATGTCCGGACTGAGTCTGCCTCATGCCATGAGTATGCTGGTGCCCGAATCATTTAACGACAAGAATCCCATCAGTGACAAACTGAAAGCATTTTATGAATATCATTCTATCCTAATGGAACCTTGGGACGGACCGGCAGCTCTCTTGTTCAGCGATGGACGATATGCAGGAGGAATGCTGGACAGAAACGGACTGCGACCTGCACGTTACCTGATTACACACAATGATACATTGGTGGTGGCCAGCGAAGTGGGTGTGATTGATTTTGAACCGGGTGAAATCAAGGAAAAAGGACGCCTTCAACCGGGCAAAATACTGCTGGTTGACACAGAGCAAGGCAAAATTTATTATGATGGTGAGCTGAAAGAACAATTGGCATCTGCCAAGCCCTATCAGACGTGGCTTTCTGCAAACCGAATCGAATTAAGTACTTTGAAAAGTGGGAAAAAGATTGATAACAAAGTAGCAGATTTACCTAGGATGCAAAGGGCATTCGGCTTTACACGTGAGGATATAGAACGTACATTAGTTCCCATGGCTAACAATGGTTCCGAGCCGGTAGCATCAATGGGCAATGACACACCGCTGGCAATATTGTCACAACAACCACAACTGCTTTTCAACTATTTCAGACAACAGTTTGCCCAAGTGACCAATCCATCGATAGACCCTATCCGGGAAGAGTTGGTAATGTCTTTAACCGAATATATCGGGGCAGTAGGCATGCACATTCTTTCTCCCAACGAAAGTCATTGCAAAATGGTGAGACTGCCACATCCGGTGTTGAACAACACCCAATTGGACATTCTTTGTAATATTCGCTACAAAGGGTTTAAGACCACCAAACTGGACATATTGTTTGATGCCAAAGGCGGAAAAAATGCGCTCCAACAAGCCTTGAACGAAGTCTGCAAAAAATCGGAAGAAGCGGTGGACGAAGGAGCCAACTACTTGATTCTGACAGATAGAAACATAAATGCGGAAAAAGTAGCCATCCCGTCATTATTGGCAGTAAGTGCGGTACACCATTACCTGATTTCCGTACACAAAAGAGTGCAGACAGCCTTAATTATAGAGAGTGGTGAAATCAGGGAAGTAATGCATGCAGCCTTACTATTGGGTTATGGAGCCAGTGCCATTAATCCTTACATGGCTTTTGCCAGTCTGGCAGACTTGGTTGAAAAAGGGGAGTTACAACTGAATTATGAAACCGCTGAAAAGAACTATATCAAAGCGATCTGCAAGGGATTGCTGAAAATCATGAGTAAAATGGGAATCAGCACCATCCGTTCTTATCGGGGAGCCAAGATGTTTGAACCTATCGGAATCAGCCAGGAGCTACTCAGCAGCTACTTCGGCACATCTACCTCTACCATCGGTGGCATTCGATTGGAAGAAGTAGCTCAAGATGCTATCACTCTACACGATGCTGCATTCATGCAAAGTTCTGAAGAAGGAAAACTCTTGCCTCATGTAGGCTTATTCTCTTTCAGAAAGGACGGAGAAAAACATGCCTGGAATCCGGAAACCATCAGCATGTTACAACTAGCTACCCGACTGGGAAGTTATAGCAAGTTCAAAGAATTCACCGCCCAAGTGGACAAAAAGGAAGCACCCATCTTCTTGCGTGATTTCTTTAGCTGGAAGCAAAAGCCTATTGCCCTGGAGAAGGTAGAACCTGTAGAAAAAATCGTGAAACATTTTGTCACAGGAGCTATGTCGTTCGGTGCTATCAGCAAAGAGGCCCATGAAGCGTTGGCATTGGCCATGAATAAACTGGGGGCACGCAGCAATACTGGGGAAGGCGGAGAAGACTCTATCCGTTTTTCGGAAACTGTAAACGACATTTCTCTGTGTAGCAAAACCAAGCAAATAGCCTCGGGACGATTCGGTGTTACTGCAGAATATTTAGTTAATGCCGAAGAAATACAAATTAAAGTGGCTCAAGGTGCAAAACCGGGTGAAGGAGGACAACTTCCCGGATATAAAGTAGATGAAGTGATTGCTAAAACCCGTCATTCCATTCCGGGAATCTCACTGATTTCTCCTCCGCCTCATCACGATATCTATTCCATAGAAGATTTAGCCCAACTCATATTCGATCTGAAGAAGGTGAACCCACGAGCTAAAGTCAGCGTGAAACTGGTGTCTGAAAGCGGTGTGGGAACTATAGCAGCTGGAGTAGCCAAAGCAAAGGCTGATATCATCGTCATTAGTGGAGCAGAAGGTGGAACCGGTGCCTCTCCGGCAAGCAGCATGAAATATGCAGGTATTTCACCGGAAATCGGTCTAAGCGAAACTCAGCAGACATTGATGTTGAACGGATTGCGCGGACAAGTAAAATTGCAGACAGATGGTCAGCTTAAAACTGGGCGAGACATTATTAATATGGCCTTGCTGGGAGCTGATGAATTTGGATTTGGTACAGCTGCCCTCATTGTATTAGGATGTGTCATGATGCGTAAATGTCACACGAATGCCTGTCCGGTTGGAGTAGCTACACAAGACCCGAAACTACGGGAACACTTCCGTGGACATTACAAATATGTTATGAATTATTTTAATTTTCTGGCACAGGAAGTTCGTGAATATCTGTCTGAAATGGGATTTACCAAACTGGAAGATATCGTAGGTAGGACCGACTTGATTCAACTGAAGCCTATTCCGGCTGGCAGCAAGGCATCTCTTTTGGATTTTCACAGATTGTTTCAAAAAATGGATTGTGACTCTCCGCTACACTTTATGGGAAATATCAGAAGTGGTTTTGAACATGAAAAAGATGAACTTATCATAGAAGCTGCCCGCTGCAGCATAGATAATGGCAAAGAGGTCTCGCTGGAATACACCATTGCCAATACGGATCGAGCAGTAGGAGCCATGCTGGCCGGTATCATAGCCAAGCGATATGGTCGACAAGGATTGCCCGACCAAACCATCCAGATTAAATTTAAAGGTTCAGCAGGACAAAGCTTCGGAGCTTTCTTACCTCACGGAGTCAGCTTCAAGCTGGAAGGAGAAGCTAATGATTACTTGGGCAAAAGATTGAGCGGTGGACGTATTGCCGTATTTCCTCCTGTCAGAAGCCATTTCGATGCTGAAAAAAATACCATAGCAGGTAATACTTTATTATATGGGGCTACTAGTGGAGAAGTTTATATTAACGGTTGTGTAGGCGAACGGTTTGCCGTACGTAATTCAGGTGCTACAGCTGTGGTGGAAGGTGTTGGTGACCACTGTTGTGAATACATGACAGGAGGACGCATCGTAGTGTTGGGCAACACCGGAAGAAACTTCGCAGCCGGTATGAGCGGAGGTATTGCATATATCTGGAATAAGGAGCATCATTTTGATTACTTCTGCAACATGGAAATGGTAGAGCTTTCCCTTGTGGAAGACGCTTCCAGCCGGAAAGAATTGCATGAACTCATCCGGCAGCATTATCTCTACACCGGATCGCAACTGGCACGACTGATGCTGGATGACTGGAACCATTATGTAGAAGATTTCCTTCAAATAGTTCCTATTGAATATAAACGTGTATTGCAAGAAGAGCAGATAAAAAGGTTACAGCTAGATAGCAGAAGTACAAAGAGATTATTAACAGCAACTGAGCATAAGAAGAAATGAAAGATCCAAAATCATTTTTAAAGATACCACGTCAAGAGGCTGGATACCGTCCAATTCATGACCGCATAGCAGATTTCAGTGAAGTGGAGCAAACCTTAAACAGTCACGACCGCAAGCTACAAGCGGCCCGATGCATGGATTGTGGAGTACCTTTCTGTCACTGGGCATGTCCGCTGGGAAACAAGCAACCTGAATTCCAAGCTGCACTGGCCAAGGCAAAATGGGAAGAAGCTTATCGAATTCTAAGTCTGACCAATGATTTTCCAGAATTCACGGGTCGTATCTGCCCGGCACTTTGCGAAAAGTCATGCGTACTGCAACTTACGTTCGATGCTCCCATAACCATTCGGGAAAATGAAGCCGCCATTGTGGAAGCCGCTTTTCGGGAAGGATATATCAAACCGCAAACCATCCACTATAAAGATAAACGGGTAGCAGTGATTGGTGCCGGACCTGCCGGACTGGCAGCAGCCAACCAACTGAATCAAATGGGATATCAAGTAACGGTGATTGACAAGAATGAATCACCAGGCGGATTGCTGCGCTATGGCATTCCCAATTTCAAGTTAAGTAAAGCCATCATTGACCGCCGCATTGAACTCATGAAGAAGGAAGGCATTCAATTCTTTTCAAACATGGAGGTAGATGTAACAGCTTTGCCTGAAGGCTATGATGCATATTGCATCTGTACAGGTACACCTGTGGCACGCGACTTAAATATACCTGGCAGAGAACTAAAAGGTATTCATTTGGCCTTAGAGATGTTATCACAGCAAAACCGCATTTTAGCCGGTCAGAATTTCACGAAAGATAAGTTGGTTAATGCCAAGGGAAAGAAAGTATTGGTAATAGGAGGCGGAGACACCGGAAGTGATTGTATAGGAACCAGCCACCGGCAAGGAGCCGTCAGTGTTACCCAAATAGAAATTATGCCTCAACCACCAGTCGGAAAGAATCCTGCCACACCATGGCCTCAGTGGCCTGTAGTACTAAAGACTACATCGAGCCATGAAGAAGGTTGTGTTCGCAAATGGAACCTTTCCTCCCAACGGTTTATCGGCAAGAACGGACGGGTGACTGGCGTGGAAGTGGAAGAAGTGGAATGGATATCCAATCCTGCCGGCGGACGCGCCACTATGCAACCGACAGGAAAAAAGGAAGTCATCGAAGCCGATTTGGTGCTGCTGGCCATGGGATTTCTGAAATCAGAGCTACCGCCCTTTGCTGAAAACGTATTCGTGGCAGGAGATGCTGCATCCGGAGCCAGTCTCGTGGTCAGGGCCATAGCCAGTGGAAGGGAAGCTGCCCGAAAAATACACCAATATCTCCATTGTTAAACATTAAAGAATGTCTCAAAAATTGCGTCACCGCGGTTCTGATTGGAGCGGAGTATATGTAGGGAAATTGGCTATACTCACTCATGAAAGGTTATCCATTGTTGATCCGGAAAGTGGAGGGCAGCCTTTATTCTCCCCTGACAGGAAACAGATTCTGGCTGTAAACGGAGAAATCTATAATCATCGCGACATTCGCCACCAATACGCTGACAGGTATTCTTTTCAGACAGGAAGTGACTGCGAAGTAATACTGGCTCTTTACCGGGAAAAGGGAATTCACTTTTTAGAAGAGCTGAATGGCATCTTTGCATTTGCTCTCTATGATGAAGAAAAAGACGAATTCCTCATCGTCCGTGATGCTATTGGCGTCATTCCTCTCTATATTGGAGAGGACAAGGAAGGCCATCTTTACATAGCCAGCGAACTGAAAGCCTTGGAAGGGTTCTGTGACACGTACGAGCCTTTCCTTCCCAGACATTATTACTGGAGCCGGGAAAGAGAAATGAAAGCATGGTACAGCAGAGACTGGGAGAATTACGACACGGTTAAAAATCAAGTTTCAGATATCCAGCAACTCAGAACGTCATTGGAAGCAGCTGTTCAGCGACAATTGATGTGTGATGTACCTTATGGAGTACTGTTGAGCGGCGGGTTGGATTCTTCTGTGATTTCTGCTATTGCGAAAAATATGCTTCACACCGGATTGAATCCGATAACCGCTGCATGGCCTGGTGGACTCAACTACACAGCTTTGCCATTGGGCTGAAAGGAGCGCCTGATTTAGCCAAAGCGAAAGAAGTGGCTGATTATATTGGTACCGTACATCATGAAATCAACGACACCATGCAGGAAGGCTTGGATGCCATCCGAAATGTCATTTATTACATTGAAACTTATGACATCACCACAGTTCGTGCCTCTACACCCATGTATCTGCTGGCTCGTGTCATTAAATCCATAGGCATCAAGATGGTGCTGAGCGGCGAAGGGGCTGACGAGTCTTTGGCGGATATCTGTATTTCCATAAGGCACCCGATGCCAAAGAATTTCATGATGAAACAGTGCGGAAATTCCATAAACTCTATTTATACGATTGCCTCAGAGCCAACAAATCACTGGCTGCATGGGGTGTAGAGGGACGAGTTCCCTTCTTGGACAAGGATTTTCTGGATGTGGCCATACGCATCAATCCGAAAGATAAAATGTGCCCGGGTACAACCATTGAAAAGAAAATAGTCAGAGAAGCCTGCAGCGACCTGTTACCAGATACCATATTATGGCGTCAAAAGGAGCAGTTCAGCGACGGAGTTGGTTATGGTTGGATTGACATGCTCAAGGACTTTACCGAAAAGGCGGTCAGTGATGAACAGATGTGTCACGCAGCCGAACGCTTCCCTGTCAATCCACCTATGAATAAAGAGGAATATTACTACCGCTCCATCTTTGAAGAGCATTTTCCCAGCGAAAGCGCAGCACGCAGCGTGCCTCACGAAGCCAGCATAGCTTGCTCTACAGCTACTGCATTAAAATGGGACGAAGCATGGAAAGGAAAAAACGAGCCTAGTGGTCGTGCTATAGATGTGCATGAAAACAAATTCAATTAGAACGACAGAATAACGAAAAAAGTAAGACAATGCTTAGTTTTCTTGAAAATAATTTCTATGTTTGCTGCCATCAAAAGATAATTGTCATGAATATACAGATGTTACATATGAATTGGTGGCGCACTTACTACTTCCATAGTTGCAAGCGCAGCAAGCTGTATCTATCTGTATCCGAATAGTTACCATTTACATAGATTATTTTAGAGATTCACCAAACAACTGAAAGGAAACTAGAGCATCCACACCATTGTCAGGTGAAAAAAGAAAAAACTTTTAAATCGCAACGAAACTATCTGTGTTTGGTTGCGATTTATATGTATAGTCTAAAGAGGATATTCAGGCTCAGTAGAAATTTAGTGGGGATACGCATATAGTTTCGCAATGCGGAATAGAA
>Kenny_p2__coassemble_2951_pt1 | contig 7763 bp, 8 predicted proteins | sample Kenny_p2__metabat2_high_PE_041 | metagenome-assembled genome bin Kenny_p2
GCGACGCAAAAGAAAAAAGAACAGTAACTTTTTTTTAAGGAGTTAGAGGGAGTTACAAAAAAGGAGTTAAGAGGGAGTTAAAGAAGGAGTTAAAAAAAGGGAGTTAAGAGGGAGTTAAAGAAGAAAGAAGAAAAAAGAAAACAATATCTTTTTGGAGATAAAAAAAGAGGAAATCAGCGAACAACACTGATTTCCTCTTACTTTTATATCGAGTTTTTCTATAACCCTCAACGTAATCTATCAATCGACTTCACCGTTACTTCATCGCTATAGATGCCACGGAAAGCAAGATAGTTCAAGATGATGCCGACCAGCGGCAGACACAAAGCCCAGCCGAACTGGTAGCTGGCCTGAAGGTCGGACGACAACATGTAGGCAAATACGCCCAAGGCGATGTAATAGCCCACCAACAATATAGAAGAGAATACCGTCATGCGAATCTGAAGCATGCGATTGCGGTACAGAAAGATGGTGCATGCCGCCACAATGGCGCTGAGCAACAAGATACCGAACAATCCCCAAGTGGACTGGAAACTGCCATCGGCCAGGCTTACCCCCAACGGACGGAACACATGCGCTGTGACGAGGTCTTCTCCGACGAACTGCCCTACCGGCAGAAAGGCTGCCGAAAGCAGCAGTACGGTAGTGAGCAGCAGGTATACGGACTGAATACGCTGTATCATTATTGCAGTTTGTCTTTTTCCTTGGCAGGATTTCTGAAATATACCTTGTTCTCGATATACTCCTGAGTAGCAATCAGGGTAGGCTTCGGAAGCTTTTCGTAATAGCGAGAAATCTCAATCTGCTCGCGGTTTTCAAACACTTCTTCCAGGTTGTCGTTGTAAGAAGCAAATTCGGCCAGTTTCTTAGACAAGTCGTTCTTTATCTCAACGCTGATCTGGTTGGCACGCTTGGCAATAATTGATACAGTTTCATACACGTTTCCTGTATTCTCACACAACTCCATCATGTCACGGGTTACCGTAGTGCTAGGAGCATTCGTTTTTCTGTAATCCATAAAATTTCTATCTGATTAGTTCTACTTTCTTACTCTTGTTCACTTTCTTCTACTGACGCTTCGGTATCTTCGCCCAGCTCTTTCTGCGAGGCACGGAAGATGCGGTCGGCTTCTTTCAGGTATTTGCTTTCAGGGAACTCATTCTTGAAAGCGTAATACTCGTCCACCGTCTCGCGATAGCGGTCGGGGCGTTTTTCGTCGATACTGTGCAAGGCCATCTCGTACTTGGCACGGAGAATCAGGATGGAGATGTCTTCGCGCATGTTGGTGTAGGGATAGTCTTTCAGGGCATTCTGTGCCGTGATGACGCACGACAGGTAGTTGTTGCCCAGGTAATTGCCCAGGTTGTAGTACATCTTGGCGGCTAGGTATTCCTTCATCACCAGCTTGTCCTGCAACTGGAATATCATGTTCTGGGCCTCTTCCTTCTTGCTGCTTTCGGGGAAATATTCCATAAACATCTGCAACTGCTGAATGGCGCTGTACGTACCCGACTGGTCGAGACGGGGCTCCGGAGTATCGAGGTACATGGCTTTTCCGGCATGGAAGCGGGCCAGCTCGGCAAAGGTGCCGCGCGGATATACATTATAATATTGGATGAAGGTCTGGGCGGCTACCTGATAGTCTTTCTGGTTATAATAGCTCATACCCAACATATAGAGGGATTCCTCGGCCTTGTCGGTACCCTTCAGGATGGCCACCAGTTCATTAAGCAATGTAGCTGCCTTGTTATATTGTCCTTTGGCAAAATAATTCTTTGCCGCTTCATACTTATATTCATAATCGGTGCTCTTCAGCAACTTGTTATATTCTCCACACGAGGAGAGTAGCGATGCTGCCAGCAGAGTCAATAGGATATTCTTTTTCATTACTTATTCTCAAATAATGTGCAAAGATAGAGGTTCGTATCGAATAAAACAACGATACGGACCTTAATTTTTAAAAAAATCGCAGGTTACAGCCTGTATAAATCGTTTGCTGCCAGCAGGTCTACTTCCAGCCGGGTGAGTATGCGGATGCAATGGTCCAGGTCGTTGGGGCGGAGAATGACGTCGGCGGTGTTGCCGTGGGCAAAGGAGTACATGTACTCGATGAACACGCCTTCGTCTGACAGGTGACGCAGGACTCGGGACAGGGAGCCGGGCAGATTGGGGCAACGGATGCCTATCACGTCGGTGATGTGTACGGCAAAGTGTCTGTCTTTCAATGCTTTACAGGCCTTGTCCGGTTCGGACACAATGCCGCGCAAGATACCGAAATCGGCATTTTCGGCAATGCTGAGGGCGGAGAGGTTGATGCCTTCCCGGGCCAGCACTTCGGTTACTTCGGTGAGGCAGCCGGATTTATTTTCCAGAAAAATACAGAGTTGTTTCGCTACCATAGAGGTTTGTTTTAATGAGTGGTTGTTGCTCTTTCCTACAAAGAAACAAAATATTTTTGTTTATATCAAAGAAATTTGCGAATATTGCTACGAAATTAGAATTTATGTCAACATTCGAACTTGTATCTGCTTATCAGCCTACCGGCGACCAGCCGGAGGCTATCGCCCAGCTCACCGAAGGGGTGCGCCAGGGGGTGCCGGCCCAGACTTTGCTGGGGGTGACCGGCTCGGGAAAAACGTTTACCATAGCCAACGTCATAGCGAATATCAACAAGCCTACGCTGGTGCTGAGCCACAACAAGACGCTGGCGGCTCAGCTGTACAGTGAGTTCAAGGGGTTCTTTCCGCACAATGCGGTGGAGTATTATGTGTCGTACTATGATTATTATCAGCCGGAGGCGTATCTGCCGTCGAGCGATACGTATATCGAGAAGGATTTGGCTATCAACGATGAGATAGACAAACTGAGGCTGGCGGCTACTTCGGCCTTGCTCTCGGGTCGGAAGGATGTGGTCGTGGTGTCGTCGGTGTCGTGTATCTATGGCATGGGGAATCCGTCGGACTTCTACAACAATGTCATCGAGGTGCAGCAGGGCAGGAATTTCAGCCGGAACGTGTTTCTCAGAAGGCTGGTGGACAGCCTGTATGTGCGCAATGACCTGGAACTGAGCCGGGGAAATTTCCGGGTGAAGGGGGATACGGTGGACATCTTTCTGGCGTATACGGACTGCCTGCTGCGCATCATCTTCTGGGACGACGAGGTGGACAGCATCGAGGAGGTGGACCCGGTAAGCGGAGTGGTGCTGGGCACGTTTACGGAGTATAAGATTTATCCGGCAAACCTCTTCATGACGTCGAAGGAGGCTACGCTGAGAGCCATTCATGAGATAGAGGACGACCTGCACCGGCAGGTGGCGTGGTTCGAACAGGAGGGACGGCCGCTGGAGGCGAAACGGCTGAACGAACGGGTGACGTATGATCTGGAGATGATTCGCGAACTGGGGCATTGCTCGGGCATCGAGAATTATTCGCGCTACTTCGACGGACGGGAACCGGGCTCCAGACCGTACTGTCTGCTGGATTTCTTTCCGGAGGATTTCCTGATTGTAATCGATGAGAGTCATGTGAGTGTGCCGCAAATCAGGGCGATGTACGGGGGCGACCGGGCGCGCAAGGTGAACCTGGTGGAGTATGGATTCCGACTGCCGGCTGCCATGGACAACCGCCCGCTGAAGTTCGACGAGTTTGAGGCTATGGCCAAGCAGATTATCTTTGTAAGTGCCACACCGGCCGATTATGAGCTGATTCGCTCGGAGGGGGTAATCGTGGACCAGGTGATACGGCCCACGGGACTGCTGGACCCCGTCATCGAGGTGCGGCCCAGCCAGAATCAGATAGACGACCTGATGGAGGAGATTCAGCAGCGCATAGAGCGCGAGGAACGTACGCTGGTGACGACGCTGACCAAACGCATGGCGGAGGAGCTCACGGTGTATCTGCAGGACAATGGCATACGCTGCAATTATATACACAGTGATGTGGATACCAAGGAACGGCTGGTGATTATGGCCGACCTGCGCGAGGGGCTGTATGATGTGCTGATCGGGGTGAACTTGCTGCGCGAGGGGCTGGACTTGCCGGAGGTGTCGCTGGTGGCTATCCTGGATGCCGACAAGGAGGGATTCCTGCGCTCGCACCGCTCGCTGACGCAGACGGCCGGACGGGCGGCGCGGAATGTGAACGGACGGGTGATTATGTATGCCGACCGCATTACGGAGAGTATGCAGCTGACCATCGATGAGACGAACCGCCGGCGCGAGAAGCAGCTGAGGTATAACGAGGAGCACGGCATTACGCCGCAGCAAATCCGGAAGGCGAAGAGTATCAATCCGTTTGACATGCACGGCGGGGCACAGACGGAGGAGGTGAAACGCCCGGAGGCGGCAACTGCCGCCCGGAAGTATGCGGCTCCGCAAGAGGGGGCGCGCACCGTGGCCGACCCCATAGTGCAGTACATGAATGCCGACCAGCTGAAGAAGAGCATAGAGCGCACGCGGAAGCTGATGCAGGAGGCGGCCAAACGGCTGGACTTCCTGGAGGCGGCACAGTATCGCGACGAGCTGCTGAAGCTGGAGGATTACCTGGCCGAAAAGATGCGCTGACGGCGATACAGGTGGCAGGCCAGCCCCACGGGCAGTGCATAGAGCAAGGGAAGGCAGAGGGAGAGGCCGGGCCACCACAGCAGGAGCAACCGGGCCATGCGGGTGTACACCACACAGGCGTAGAGCTGGGAGGTGAAGAAGGAAATCACGAAGTAGCAGCCCAGAAAGGGCATGGCGCAGGTGAGCCCTGCCAGCAGCGCACCGCGACGCTGGTAGCGGCCGGACAAGGCACCGTATACGGCACCGGTGAGTGCCGTGCCCAAAGAAAGCAGAAACAGCAGGCTTTCGGTAAAGGGCGAAGGAAACAGACCGCCATTGGCTCCGCGCAGAATGCCCCACGAGGGCACGGCGAGGAGCAGCACCAGCAGCATATACCCACCGGCCACTGCCAGGGCGGCCGTCAGGGCGCGCTGCTTTCTGACCGTCAGCGGCCGGCAGCCGGCAAAGGCATGCAGAGCCACTCCCCCACCCATGGCAGCCACCACGGCCTGTCCCGGATGAGCGTAGTGCAGAAAGTTGGGCACCATGGAGCGCAGCCACCAGCGTATTCCCTCGGCACTGAGCAGATTCTGCAGGCGTATTTCTTCGCCGGTAGCGGTATACACTACGTACCAGCCGTAGCAGTCGGCTATCCACGAGAGCAGCACCACGCCTGCCAGCAGAAACAGCAGTCCTGCCACGGGGTGCAGGCGCACATCATACAGTTTATTCTTCATCGGCTTCCAGATTATCCAAGTCTAAGATACGCAATTCCAGGGCACGTACCACCAGCCGTGTGGCGTTTACGCCGCTCCGTTCCCCCTCCGGAAAGAGGCGGTTCACCAGGTCGTTCTGCCGTTTTTCGAGCGATTTCACGCCAAAAGGCATTCCCCGCAGATTGGCTATCATCTCCTTGGTGTAGCCCAGCGCCAGGTGGCGCAGAAAGCGTTCGTCGTACTCATCGATGTCGTAATGAATCACGGCTTCCTGCCGCTTGCAGTCGTTGAGCACCGCCCGGCGGAAGCGTTGCACGATTTTCTCCAGGATGGGCTGATTGAACACCAGCCGCTTGCCGTCCATCACCGCCTGCACATCGGTGCGTGTCAGCAGTTCGCCGGTCTTCAGAATGATGCCGTCGGCCCCGGCATCGAGCACCTCCACCCAGAGCCGTTCGTTGACAATTTCGCCCGTAAAGATGAGCACATGCACATCGGGATAGCGACTGGCCAGCTGCCGGCAGATTTCCACCCCCACCGTGGTAGAGCCCCCAGCCCCAGGTCGAGCAACACCAAGTCGGGCACCTGCTGCTGCATCAGCGTCCAGAATTCCTGTTCGGTCATGGCCGTGCCGATAATCTGCGCTTCGGGTATCTCCAGGCGGAAGATGCCCTCCGTGCCCTTCAGTTCCAGTTTTACGTCTTCTACAATGATTACTTTATAATTCATGATTCTTTTCTGTTTATATCAAGTTCGGTTAATGGCAGAGAGAAATAGACGCTGTATCCGCCTTCGGGGGCAGGACGTGCGTTCATGCCGCATCCCCGCTGCCCCAGGCAGTCTTCGTGGTCGCGGATAATCTGCTTACAGAGCAGGTATTCCATGCCGTGCAGCGTGCCGCTGTCGTCCACCCACATGCGCTTGCGGCTGGGATAGAACAACTGATTCAGTTCTTCCTGCGTGCACGTGCGGCGAGGGTCGGTGAAGTATACTTGCACCCGGCCGTCTTCCAGCTGCGCACCTACACACAACTGTCCGGCGGCAGGCACCGACAAGGCTTCGTCTACCAGGCATTGCAGCAGAAACTGCAACAGATAGGCATCGCCCCACATCGCCACCGGCAGGGAATGCAGCGTAAGAGTGAGGTCTGTGCGACGGGCAGCGGTCCGCTTCCGGAAATAGCGCTCCACCCCCTGCAGCAAGAGCGGCACCTGCACGGCCGTGCGGCGGAAAGTCACCTCCTGCAATTGGCGCGAGGCGCAGCGGCTCAGCAGCGTAAGCAGGTCTTTATAGTACACCCCCAGCTCTTCGATGGCCAGCAGCGTGTCCGCCCCGTCGGCAGACTGAGGAGGCGCGGCGTGCAGACGACCGATGAGTTGCTTTATCTTATGCGGATAATACACCGTTTCGTGCTTGATGGCCGACAAGCAGTTGTCGAGCACCTGATTCTGCACATAGAGCTGCGAGGCCTCCCACGAGGCACGCCGGGTTTCATCGGCCGCCGCTTCCACGTCGCGGCTCTGCGTGGCCAGCTTCACCACGGCATTGTAGGCCAGCACCGACACATAACCGGCTACCAGCTCCAGCAGCAGGCGGTCGGTCTCGCGGTAGGCTCCGGCCCGGAGGTTCACCAGCAAGGCACCGATGCAGCCGTTCTCTCCGCTTCCTTCTGCGCGCAGCGGAAACACCAGTCGGCCAGCCTCGTGCAGCGTGCGATTCTCGCGGCAACAGCGTTCCAGCAGCGTACTGTCTATCAGGCTGTCGGCCTCGCGGCGCACAGCGGCGCTTCCTGCGGCAGTGGCCTCGCTAAAGGCTATCTCCAGCCGTCCCTCCTCTTCCGAGAAGAGCGCCAGGCCGATGCCCTCTACCTCGAGCAAATCTTGCAGGCCGGCAAAAGCGGTATCGGCCATGCGCTGCTGCGATACGGCAGGCTGCACCACGGCCAACATCCGGCTGTTGATGTGGAGCACCTGCTCCAGGTTCCAGCGGTGCTGCAGGCGCTTGCGGATATAGAGCAAGGCATAGCCCAGCAGCAGGGCTACGGGCAAGAGGATACCCAGAATCATCCCCACCCGCTTATTGCCCGTGGAGCGTTCCAGCTGTCGGCAATACCCCTCGAGCGACCGGTCTTCGCCCAGCAGCTTGTAGAGGGTGGTATAGGCATCGTTGTTATAGCTATAGGGCACCCACTGCTTCAGGGCCAGGTAGGCCACGGCGGCTTCGTTGCGTATGTCCAGCACCACGTGATAGTCGGAAGGGAAACCCTCTTTCCACCAGGCGAGTTCGGCAGGAGGTTCGCCGGGCTGCCCCGTCAGCGTCATGGAGGGCTGTGTGGCACCTGCGGCATAACGGTGATAGTGGCGGTTGAGGCACTGCATGGCCGAGTCGATGTATACCAGCGCCCACTCGTAATCGCCGTCAATATTGGCGTAATAGGCTTCGTCGGCATAGAGCGAGGCCGAATCGAGCAGTTCCTCAAAAGGATCCGGAGAAGCAGATACTGCCGA